>Ga0307944_1000106_pt1 | contig 45707 bp, 40 predicted proteins | sample OrgLakmetagen179_FD_201831 | JGI IMG/M metagenome (GOLD analysis project Ga0307944, IMG submission 201831) | Saline water microbial communities from Organic Lake, Antarctica - #179 | ecosystem: Environmental > Aquatic > Non-marine Saline and Alkaline > Saline | place: Antarctica: Organic Lake... | reverse complement strand
GCTGGGGCCGGGTTTTGGCTGGGAGGTGGGTTGGTGTGGTGGTTTGGTTTTCTGCTCGAGACCCTTCTACAGGCTCAGGGCGAACGGGGGGGTCGGCTTGGTGGTTGGTTATGATTCCCAAGATCCTTCTACTGGCTCAGAACGGGGGGTCGGGGGTTCAGCCTACAACCCCTTCAGCCACCAGGTACTCCAGAATTGCTTCTGCCTTCTCCCGGTCGGTGCCGTCAGTCAGTACCCGACCGCCCTGCCCCTGAGGTTTGGCCGTGGCTGCTTTCATGCGCTCAGCGGCGGTACCACCACTGGCTACTGCGAGCCTTTTCGGGCGTGCTTTGGCTGGTTGCTGTTGCCAGGTTGCTCGCGCCTGATCCGATTCTATGGCACAGGGCTGTGCAATAATCTGGCCCTGCTGGCCACGCCCGAAGGCCGACTGGCGGGCTGGAGCTGCCGCCGGATCAACACTGGCGACGAACGGCAGCGGCACGCGAATCGCACGGCGCTGCCCGCGTGGCAAAGCCTGCCAGACCTCGGCATAGCCTTCTTCAACGGCGACCACTGACACGATGCGCGCCACCATCGGCCAACCAAGCCCCGCAGCTAAAGCATAGGGAAGCATGCCCGAGCCTTCACCGCATTCGGCGCGCACGCCGGTCAGTATGATATCCAGTGATTGTTCACGTAAATGATCGACCAGTGCAGGTACTGCATCGGTATCGGCGTTAGCTTCCAGAACGGTCAGTTGCTTCAGGCCCATGCCCAGATAAAGGCGCAAGGCATCGTTGCGGGCTGCGCCGACATGCACCAGTTGAGGCGGCTGCGCTGAGAGCGACAAGGCAAGCTCCACCGCCCGGCCATCCTGATCGGCACGACGCTCTCGGCGTGACAGCGGATGCTGGCCGACTGACACCAGCGCTGCAATGTTCAATGGTTGCTCAGGCAACATAACGCGAATCCTCCGATAGCTCACTCACGGCGATGTAGTCCATGCCAGACTCCCGCTCAGCCATGAGTCGCAGTAATTCAGCACATACGGTTTCGCTGTCGGCGATTACACTGAGATCGGCCCGGCGCACCATGTCACAGCCGGCATCGCTGTTAATGGCAATGACCGTTTCGCATTGGCCAATGCCCTGCAGGTGCTGAACCGCGCCGGAAATACCGACCGCCAAATAAACCCGCGCTGACACCCAGGTACCACTGGCGCCAACCTGACGAGTACGTGGCATATGGCCATCATCCACGGCAACCCGGCTGGCACCCTCTGTCGCTCCTAAGGTCGTGGCCAACTGATGAAACTGCGCCCAGTTTCGAACCCCATTACCAGCGGCGACAATGAATTCGGCTTCACTGAGCGCAATCTGACCCGGATCGACACTCACTGGCCCCCGATCTTCAATGTGCGCCGACACCGAGTCGGGCAGTCTCAGATCCAGGACCCGTGCTTCATGACGGGTGTTTTCAACCGGCGCTGCGCATTCAGACGCTAGCAACAGAATTTTCGGTGTCGGGCGATGCCAGTCAGTCAGCTGACTGCCGCCCCGGCACAGGGTATCCGGTCCATTTACCTGCCAGGCCTGAACGGCGGGCCGCTCATCCAGCAACACCGCCCAGCGCGATCCGAGATCTGCACCGCCGTCGATGCTGTCCGGGAACAGCCAGCTTGAGGGCCTGAATTGCTCTTCGACTGCGTTCAAAACCGCTAATTTGTACTCCGGACAGTACCCGTTCAATGGCTGGCCCTGCAGGCTCTCAACCTGAACAAGCCGATCAACACCGGCACCGGCAAAGTCGGATTCCCGAACGTCACCCATAGCGATGGCAATCACCGCCCAACGGTCACCTGCTGCGCGTGCCAGTTGTTGCGCCTGACCCAGCACATCCCGGTCGTGACTGCTGAGCCGCCCACCCGGCAAATCAAGAACGGCGGCAATCATGCCTTGCGGGTCGTCAATGCAGTGCAATGGCTTCTCTTTGGCTCGTGGCAGACCAGGCTGATGCCGCGCCATCGAGATCTCACCACCGGGCCTGAGCCGATTGATCCGTTTACGCCCATTGGCGGCAATGAACCCGGATTGATGCGGGTTCTTGCGGCGTAATCCGGTCGGGCCTATTACCTCGGCCCCGATTGCCATAACCGTGTCATATTCCGGGTGGATCCGGTTGCGCCTGATGCGGTCCTGGCGCGGGTTTCGACGTATCCGATGGGTCATTACCGACTTCCCCCGACCAGGGCGTCAGCCACCAGTTCAGCCAGATCCTGTATCTGTGGCCTCGGCTCTACCACCCCTTCAAGCATGGCCGTGCATTGCTGGCAGGCAACCGCAACGATATCGGCCTGGACAGCGCGCGCATCGTCCATACGCATATCCGCAATGCGATGCTCACCCGGTACATCGGTGATGGGCGCGCCACCACCACCGCCACAACAACGCGACCGGTAGCCCGAGCGCGTCATTTCCTGCACCTCAATGCCCAGGGCTTTCAATACGGCTCGCGGTGATTCGTATTCGCCGTTGTACCGGCCGAGATAACAGGGGTCGTGATAGGTTACCCGGCCCAGCACTTTAGCTTGTATATCCAACCGGCCCTGCTCCATCAGTTCATTGATCAACATGCTGTGGTGCTGCACCCGGTAATGCCCGCCAAAATCACCGTACTCATTAGCCAGCACATGAAAGGCATGAGGGTCGGTGGTTACGATCCTCTCAAACTGATACTGGCCGAGCACCTCAATATTGTGGCGCGCCAGGCGCTGAAAGGTAGCGTCATCGCCCAGCCTTCGGGCAACGTCACCGGAGTCGCATTCGTCGTTTCCGAGCACAGCGAAATCAATTCCAGCGGCACGCATGACGGTGACAAAAGCGCGCAGAATCCGCTGGCTGCGACGATCATAGGCACCGTCACTGACCCAGAACAATACATCTGCTTTACCGACATCGGCCATCAGTGGCAAATCCAGATCAGCGGCCCAGTCGAAACGCCGGGCCGGGTCCTGACCACCGGGATTGTCCGTTGCGATCAGGTTGTCGAGCACCTGCACCCCGGCCGCCGGCGTTGCACCACGCTCCTGGGTCAGATGGCGACGCATATCGACAATGGCATCGACGTGCTCAATCATCATTGGACATTCTTCCACGCAGGCGCGACAGGTGGTGCAAGACCAGAGCGTATCGGCACTGACCAGCGCCTCGACGATGGGTTGCCCGGGATGACCCTCGGCCTGACCTACCGGTTTTCCGGGATAGGCGCTGCCGTGATATCCGGCATCGGTTCCACCCGTCAGACCCACCACCATATCCTGTATCAGTTTCTTCGGATTCAGCGGCTGGCCTGCCGCAAAGGCCGGGCATACTGCTTCGCAGCGACCGCATTGCACGCAGGCATCGAAGCCGAGTAACTGGTTCCAGGTAAAATCATCTGGCCTGGCAACACCCAGTGTTGCGCTGTTCAGATCAAGTGGCTTCAGGCCGGTCGAGCGCCCGCCACCAAACCGTTCCGGGCGACGATGAAACGCCAGATGCAGAGCACCGGCAAAGGCATGTTTCATCGGGCCACCCCAGCCCATACCGACCAGCAGTTCCGCCAACCCGAGCGCCAAGCCGATCAGCAACACCGCGCTGAACACCCAACCGCCAAGCCCCACAGGCAACCAGCCTGCCGTGAACAGAGTGATGAAAAACAAAGAACCGGAAAACACCAACAGACTTTTCGGCAACCGCATCCAGGGGCCACGTGAGAGCCGACTCGGTGGTTGACGCCGACGCCAGGCGACAGCACAGGCACCAACAAACATCAGCACGGAACTGAGCAACAGCAGCAGCATCAAAACAGGCGTATCGACACCGAACCCATGCACCAGCAAGGCGAGTAACAGCGCAGCGACAAAGCCACCGGCCGTCGCTACATGAGTATTGGCAATGTAACGATCACGCTGAACTACATGGTGCAGATCGACCAGGTAACGACGCGGCATGGCAATCAAACCGGCCAGCATCGCAACTGGTTCGGCGCGACCAGCGCGCCAGGCCAATACCCTGCGTGCGGCGCCGACGACCATCAGCGTCAGCGCACTGATCAGCAGAACAGGCAGCAACCAGTCCGTCAGCATCTGTTAACTCCCGTTACCTGTGTCTGGTTTACAGATCCTTGCATAACCGCAAGGCGTCGAAAATGGCTGCATGAATATTGCGTTGCGACACGGCATCGCCCAGACGCCAGAGAATCATGCCATTCGGCTGTTCGGTGAGTATTGGCTGGGCAGCGCTGGCATACAGGGCTTCAACATCCACCTGGCCTTTATTAACCGAATCGGGTTTGAGTTGGTAATAGAGTGATTCATCCGGTCGGGTGCCATTCTCAACCACCACCTGGTCGACCACACGCTCTTCTTGCTGGCCAGTGTACTCATTCTCCAGCACGGCAATTTTCTGGTCGCCCTCGGCATACACCTGCACCAGACGCAGGTCTGAAGTCATGATCACTTCTTTCTCGTAGAGACTGCGGTAATAGGTGGGAAAGGTGGTGCCACCAACGCCAACGCCGGGTTTGGTATCGTCGGTTACCAGTTCAACCATGGCGCCTTTGGCAGACAGGAAATCGGCCACAGACATGCCACTGAATTCGCAGATGGAGTCAAACACCAGCACGTTGTTGCCGGGGGCAATAGCTCCGCTGAGAATATCCCAGGAAGAAACCACCAGACCCTCGGCGGCGCCCCATTCAGCGTCCTGATCAATAAACGGCTGGCCACCGGTAGCGAGGATACACAGGTCAGGTTGTTCATCGCGCACCAGTGCGGCGTCGGCCCGGGTACTCAGGCGAAGATTGACACCCAGGCGAGCCAGCTCCAGTGCAAACCAGCGGGTAATGCCAGCCATCTGGTCACGTTGTGGTGCCTGGGCGGCCAGTGTAATTTGCCCGCCCAGCGCATCGGCCTGCTCGACCAGCGTTACCCGATGGCCCCGTTCAGCGGCTACTCGAGCGGCCTCCATCCCGCCAGGGCCGCCGCCAATCACCAACACGGACCGAATCGGGCCCCTGGTTTTTTCAATGCTGTGCGGTAAACCAAGATACTCGCGCGAGGTCGCAGCGTTCTGAATGCACAACACATCCAACCCCTGGTACTGACGGTCAATGCAGTAGTTGGCACCCACACACTGTCGAATCTGATCGATCTGATTCATCTTTATTTTAGCAATAATATGCGGGTCGGCAATGTGCGCCCGGGTCATGCCAACAAAGTCGACATAGCCGGCATCCAGAATGCGCTCGGCTTGATGCGGGTCCTTGATGTTCTGGGCATGAATCACGGGCACGTCGACCACGCTCTTGATCCCTGCGGCCAAATGCAGGAAGGGCTCGGGTGGGTAAGCCATGTTGGGAATGACATTCGCAAGCGTATTGTGTGTGTCACAACCGGACCCGACGACGCCGAAGAAATCGACCTTGCCAGTCTGATTGTAATAAGCCGCGATCTGCTTCATATCTTCATGGTTCAAACCATCAGGGTGAAATTCATCACCGGACATGCGCATACCAACTGCAAAGTCAGGACCCACTGCTGTGCGCACGGCGTTCAGCACCTCCATCCCGAAACGCATCCGGTTTTCGAAGCTACCACCCCACTCATCGGTGCGCTTGTTCACCCGGGGAGACCAGAACTGATCGATCATGTGCTGATGCACCGCAGACAGTTCAACGCCGTCCAGCCCGCCGTCCTGAGCGCGTTTGGCGGCGCGGGCAAAATCGCCGATTATCCGCCAGATTTCTTCTTCCTCGATGGTCTTGCACGTCGCCCGATGCACGGGTTCACGAATGCCGGAAGGTGACATCAGATTGGGCCAATTCTCGCCGTCCCAGCGTGAGCGACGCCCCATATGGGTGATCTGGATCATGATTTTTCCGCCGTGGCGATGCACAGCATTAGCCAAATTCTGAAAATGCGGAATAATGGCATCGGTCGATAAGTTGACCGATTTCCACCAGCTCTGCGGGCTGTCGATTGACACCACACTGGAGCCACCACAGATGCTCAAACCACAGCCGCCTTTGGCTTTTTCTTCGTAATAGCGGATGTAGCGCTCAGTGGTCATACCGCCATCAGTCGCATAGACCTCGGCATGAGCGGTACTGACTATCCGGTTGCGAACGGTCACCTTATTAATGGCCAGTGGCCGGAACAGGGATTCAAAATTGGCCATGGTCAAACTCCTGGTGACGCGGCTGTTCTGTAAAACATCCGGGCGACGATTGCTGCTAAAGTGGCGTGTCTGTCAGCGGTGTAACATCAAAAAGACCGTAATCAACACCGTCTTCGGATGCGCACTGACTCTGCCAGGATACTGTTCGTATCGGGTTGCCAAGCGCACTGTTAATCTGGTCAATCGCACCGGCAAACCAGCCGGTAAACATATAGTCGACCTTGCGACCGACCTTGCCGTAGAAATAAACAAAGGCGGAATGGTCGAGCCGAATCTGGGCTTTGCCAGCGTCGAGGTTCAGGTTCTCAATGCTGAACAGACCCCAGCCACGCTGGGACAATCGCTGCATATAGTGTTCGAAGACAGCAGCGCCGGAAAAACGATGCAGTTCAGACTCTTTTTCACACCAGTGCCAGGCTGACCGGTAACCGGCGTCGTAGAGCAATTCGGCGTAACGGGCCGCGCCAATCTCGTCTTCAATAGCCTGGTGGTTGTTGATAAAAAAATGGCGTGGCACATAGAGCATTGGCAACGCATCGGTTGTCCAGACACCGGTATTGTCATCCACTTCTATCGGCAGTTCAGGTGCGTGTGTCGACATCATTCAACCCCGTCAAATCGTTCAATTCAGGCGGTTTCGCCCCAGACATTGGCCAACATCTTCACCCAGTTATCACCCATGATCTTTTTGACTAACTGAGGTGAGTATCCATGGCGCAGCAAAGCGTCAGTCAGATTGGGAAAGTCACCGACAGTGCGAATGCCGTCCGGATTGATGATTTTGCCGAAGCGGGTCAGTTCCCGCGCATAGCCTTTGTCGTGCGTCAGCATGTCGAAGAACTCAGGGCCGTGACCCTGAGTAAAATCGGTGCCGATACCCACTTGTTCTTCACCGACAATATCGATGATGTAGCTGATGGCTTCGACGTAATCGTCAATGGTGGAATCAATGCCGTTTTTCAGGAAAGGGGCAAACATGGTAACGCCAACAAAACCATCCCGCTGCGCAATAAAGCGCAGTTCATCATCGGATTTATTGCGGGGATGGTCTTTCAGGCCCGAGGGTAAACAATGGGAATAGCACACCGGTTTTTCGGAGGCAAGAATGACTTCTTCAGAGGTTTTGGAACCGACATGAGACAGATCACACAAGATACCAACCCGGTTCATTTCAGCCACCACTTCGCGGCCAAATCCGGACAAGCCACCGTCCCGTTCATAACATCCGGTACCAATCAGGTTCTGGGTGTTGTAGCACAGTTGTACAACGCCAACCCCGAGGTCTTTGAACACCTGGACGTAACCGAGCTGATCTTCAAACGCATGGGCATTCTGAAAACCCATGATGATTCCGGTCCGGCCTTCGGCCTTGGCACGCTGAATATCGGCCGTGGTATAAACCTTGGTCACCAGATCCGAATTGGCTTCAATCAGCTGATTCATGGCAACTATATTGTCAACCGTAGCCTGAAACCCCTCCCAAACCGACACCGTGCAATTGGCTGCCGTTAAGCCACCTTTGCGCATGTCTTTAAATAGCTCGCGATTCCATTTGGCGATGATCAGACCATCAATGATGATCGATTCCTGATGCAAGTCGGCTGCGTTCATCTCGCCCTCCCGGGAGTCAGTGTAATAACCACTGAATCAGTGTATCCGGGAGCTACCTGCCCGGTGTCACTGGAAGCGACACGGGCAGACTCAAAATCGGCATGGTTTCATTTAACTGGGGAAGTTATGGAACGGTCAGATACAGTGTTCTTATCCGGTTCAAGCTCGCTTAGACTTTTATCTCGCTCAAACCGACGTAACCACCTTCACCTCGGCCATTGGCGCAAATTTGATGGCCCCATAAGTAGGCTCGGATTGTGCTTTGCGCAGCGCCGTCAGTGAGGTAGTGGGTAATACCAGGACGGGGCTGTTTTCAGCCGGGCCCTCATATTGAGTCAATGACCATACGGCAGCGCGCTCTTCCTTGGGTGAGACGCCGATGTATTTACGGTAGCAGCGGCTGAAATGCGGCGCAGAGACAAATCCGCACATGGAGGCGACTTCGATAATCGAACAGGTAGTTTGTTTGAGCAACTGGCGCGCCCGATCCAGTCGCAGCTTCAGATAGTAACGCGAGGGTGTGCAGTCCAGGTGTTTGAGAAACAGCCGTTCCAGCTGTCGCCGTGAAATGCCGACAAAACTGGCCAGTTCTTCCAGTTCGATCGGCTCTTCCAGGTTGGCCTCCATCAGTTCAGTCACTTCGGCCAGTTTTGGCTGGGCCGTGGTTAACTGGCGACGCAGTGGCGTACGCTGCTGTTCGCTGTCAAGCCGCACCCGGTCACACAGAAACATGTCGCAAATGGCATTGGTCAGTGCCTTGCCGTGTTGGCGGCCGACCAGGCTGATCATCATGTCCATCGGCACGCCGCCGCCAGTACAGGTGAAGCGGTCACGATCAAGGGTATAAAGGTTATTGGTAGTAATAACGCGAGGAAAGCGTTCCTGCAAAGCCGCAAGGCATTCCCAGTGGGCACTGCATTTATAGCCATCGAGCAAACCGGCACTGGCCAGCACGTAGGCACCGGTGCAAACAGCCCCCATCAATACTTTTTTATGTGCCTGACTGACCAGCCAACTGACTTCTTTAGCGGTAAAGCTGCGGGTAATATCGACACCACCGACAACAATGACAATATCGAACGACTGACCTGAACTAATCGCCATATCCGGCGCTATACTAATACCGTCACTCGCGGTAAGGGTGTTGCCATCCTGCGATACCAGTTGCCAAGTATAGAGTTCATGACCGGACAGCTGGTTGGCCATCCGCAGCGGTTCAATAGCTGTGGCCAGGGAAACCAGGGTGAAATTGTTGATCAGCAAAAAACCGACACGGTAAGGGCGGGGTGCCTGACCGCCGGCACGCTTTTCTGTGGTTTCGTACATGGACTGGCCCTCCGCCTGTGCCCGCTTAACTGTAAACAGCCCTCATCCGGCCACTAACCCTGCACGCCTGATTCAGCGAACAGGTTGTGATGGACGATCGCCAGTTCGGCCGGATGACAGCCTGGAAATCACATGAAATGGTGCCGAATCTTCATCATACGACTGAACCCGGGAGATAAATAGTCCAAAAACGTCTTTTTACACGTCAATTCTTATCCAGAAACGACACGCGTACAAGCACCCCAACCTTACAGTTGGCAGAGGAACTGAACACTCACCCCTCTACAGTCAGGTTTGACCGGGGTGTGCTGCAGCAAGACAGGATATAACCATCGGCCAGGTCTTCATCGGTAATGCCACCGTTGTGCTGTATGTCGACCTCACCACTGAGCTTAAGCACTTTGCAGGTACCACAAATGCCGACGCCACAGGCCTTGGGAATACTCAAACCAAGGCGGCTGGCAGCGGCGTGTATGGTTTCATCGGGTGACATCTGAACACTCATGCCAGAGCCGATAAACTCCAGGGTGAAGGTATCTTCGTCTTTTTTCTCTTCCGCCTCACGGACAGCAACTTCGGCCTGCTCCAGGGCTTCCTGGGTGACATGATCAGGTGTCGCCCCGAACGACTCTTCATGGTAAAAATCCATATCAAAGCCGGCGTCAGTCAGCAGTTGCCGAATGGCTTTCATATAGGGCGTTGGTCCGCAGCAAAGAATCCGGCGCTGCATAAAATCCGGCGCCACCATGTCGATCTTGGCTTTGTCCAGAAAGCCTCGATAGCCATTCCAGGCCTGGCCCAGTTCGATACGCTCACAGATCACACTGAGGTTGAAGTTGGTAACGCGGGAGCACATGTGTTCCAGCTCACGGTAAAAAATGATGTCACTGGGCGTGCGTGCACTGTGAACAAACGCCATATCAACGTCAGCATTGGTATCGAAGTACCAGCGTGCCATCGACATCAATGGCGTGATGCCAACGCCACCAGACAAAAACAGCATTTTCTCTGCGGTATGATCAATGCAATTGAAGTTGCCCACCGGACCATGCACCGCAAGCTCGTGGTGCTGGTGCAGGTTATCGTGTATCCAGTTGGACACCCGGCCACCGGGAACTCGCTTGATAGTGATGGAAAAGCTGTACGGAACCGAGGGTGAACTGGAGATGGTATAGGAACGCAGTACCTGCTCGCCCTCGATCTCCAACTCCAGGGTTACAAACTGACCCGGTTTGAAGAAAAACATGATCGACTGCTCAGCATTGAAGCAGTAGGTTTTTACATCCCAGGTTTCCTGAATGACGCGGACACAGCGCACCTGATGCCGACCATTGGCCCACACCCGGGTATTGAGCAGGTTGAATGCGGGGCCAGGCTCGGTGGCTTCGACAAGTTGAGTCATCGGTAAGGGTCCTAATGCAGCAGTTGTCTTCCAGTAACGGCATTGTCACCAAAACACCCCGGGTCCAGTTAACCAATTACGACATTCTGTTGATCAACTCCTCCACCTTTAGACTAAAAAACACCAGCGATACCTATGCCGCAGGCCAGCGTCGAATTAATGGCAAAAAATGTCGCAAACGGGCAAATGAGTCGCGCCTGTGGTGTCGAGAATGGGCGTTCAATCCATTGATCAAAGGATCACCACTCCCCGGTGACCCTGCCCTGCTTCCTCAGGAGCCGCGCCATGAACGAAACCGAACTGCTTAATATGAACTACCACTCTGTTTCGGAAACTAAGCAGGCAATGGTTAACCTGTTGCAACAGTGGTCCGGAACCGAAACTCTGCCCCAAGCATTTTATAATGACCCGCTGATGTTCCGGATCGATATGGACACTGTGTTCATGCAGCAATGGCTGTTCGTCGGTATGACTTGCGAAGTACCTGGCAAGGGCGATTACCTCACCGTTGATATCGGCCAGAACCCGGTACTGGTGGTTCGCGACCGGGACGGCGAAGTACGCGCTTTTCATAACGTTTGCCGCCACCGAGGCTCCCGACTGTGCACCTCGGCCAAAGGCAAGGTCGCCAACCTGACCTGCCCATACCATCAATGGACCTACGATCTTAAGGGCAATCTTATTTACACCGGCGATGCCATGGGCGATGCCTTTGACAAGAGCCAGTTTGGTCTGAAAAAGGCGCATTGCAAAACCGCCGGTGGCTTTATCTATGTGTGCCTGGCCGAGGGCGAAGCGCCAGACATTGAGCCCTATCTCAGCTCCCTGTCGGACTATATGGAACCCTATGACATGGAGAACGCCAAGGTCGCGGCCGAATCCCAACTGGTTGAAAACGCGAATTGGAAGCTGGTCCTGGAAAACAATCGTGAATGCTACCATTGCAACGGTTCCCATCCTGAGCTGTTGCGTACTCTGCTGGAATGGGACGATACCAACGACCCCAGGGCAACTCCGGAGTTTCTGGCACTTTGCCAGCGCCAGTCTGAAGCCTGGGATGCCGAGGGAATTCCGCACAAATACATCGAAAAAGGCCTGCGCAATCGAATGGTGCGCATGCCGCTGAAAGAAGGCACCCAGGTTATGACACCGGACGGTAAATCCGGATGCAATAAAACCATGGGGCGCATTCAGAACCGCGAACTGGGTTCACTGCGTATTCTGCATCTGCCCAATTCCTGGAACCACATGCAAAGCGACCACGCAGTCGTGTTCATGGTCCAACCGATCAGCCCACAGAAAACCCTGGTGACGACCAAGTGGCTGGTCCATAAAGACGCCATTGAAGGTCAGGACTACGATCTGAAGCGGCTGCGCGATGTCTGGGACACAACCAACAGCCAGGACAAGTCACTGGTGGAGAACAACCAGCGAGGCGTCAATTCCGTTGCCTACCAACCTGGCCCCTACTCCCAAACCTATGAATTAGGCGTGATAAACTTTGCAAATTGGTACAGTGAAGTAACGCTGTCAGCGTTAACATCCAGTGTTGAAGACTTCGAGGTGTCTGAACTCAGGATGGTATAGCCGGCCTCACACTGTAGGAGGCCAGCCCTCTGGGCGACCGGGCGCATCCGGGCCACTGAATTAAACCACTGGTCGCGGATTCCGTTGGTGCCTGGGTTTTGTTGCACTGGCAATACTTTCTACCGGACGCCCAGAGGGCTGGCCTCACACGATCAATCACAAACCGGTGACCAACACAAATTCCCACCACGACCAACCAAACCGATGTCGTGATTAATCCCGGCGATGTCGTCACCAAGCACATGACTGCAGCCGTCACCCCCTACCATGTTTTGAAGCCAGACCAACCCCGGCAGTCGGTCGCTTGCATATCGCCTGTACTCGGGTCAAGGTAACCCATATGATCGCCTGGTTTTCAGGCCACTGGTCGCATCCAAGAGGCACCCAGCATGCAACGATATTCCGGATTCGGGCTGCTCAAGCACGCCCTGACCCATCATGAAAACTGGCAGCGAATATGGCGCAATCCCACGCCGAAAAAACAGTACGATGTCATCATCGTTGGCGGTGGCGGGCATGGTCTGGCCACGGCCTATTATCTGGCCAAAGTGCATAACATCACGAACATTGCAGTTGTCGAAAAAGGCTATCTCGGCGGCGGCAACACGGCGCGCAATACGACAATTGTGCGCTCCAACTACCTGTGGGATGAATCGGCGTTGTTGTACGAGCACGCGATGAAACTCTGGGAAGGCATGTCACAGGAGTTGAACTACAACGTCATGTTTTCGCAGCGCGGCGTGCTGAATCTGGGACATACTCTGCAGGATATGCGCGACATAAACCGCCGGGTAAACGCCAATCGGTTGAACGGCATCGACAGCGTTGCACTCGATACACAGGGTGTGCAGGAGATCGTGCCGATCATGGATTGTTCGGCCAACAGCCGCTACCCCGTGCTCGGTGCTTCCTGGCAACCCCGGGCCGGAGTGGCCCGCCATGATGCCGTTGCCTGGGGGTATGCTCGCGCGGCCGATGCTCTGGGTGTCGATCTGATTCAGCAATGTGAAGTAACCGATATTCTCACCGAAGACGGCGCTGCCACCGGGGTAATGACCAAACAGCACGGGGCCATTCATGCCGGTCGTGTCGGTTGTGTCGTCGCCGGCAATTCCGGGGTCCTGGCCAACATGGCCGGGTTTCGCTTGCCGATTGAATCGCATCCGTTGCAAGCGTTGGTGTCAGAACCGATCCGGCCAATTCTTGATACCGTGGTCATGTCAAACCAGGTTCATGGTTACATCTCCCAGTCTGATAAGGGCGACCTGGTTATCGGCGCCGGCATCGACGGTTACAACGGTTACGGCCAGCGCGGATCCTACACCACGATTGAGCACACCTTGCAGGCCATTGTTGAACTGTTCCCGATCTTTAGCCGGGTACGCATGAACCGGCAGTGGGGTGGCATCGTCGACACCACACCGGATGCCTGCCCGATTATTTCCGACACGCCGGTGGAGAACCTGTTCTTCAACTGCGGCTGGGGTACCGGCGGCTTCAAAGCCACACCGGGGTCGGGCCATGTGTTTGCAGAAACGCTCGCCAAAGGTACGGCAGCCCCGCTTGCCAAACCCTTTTCGATGTTCCGGTTCCACACCGGGGCCCTCGTGGATGAACACGGCGCGGCCGGTGTTGCACACTAGTCGTTGGTCACTTAGCAGGCTGTTGAAATTCGCAGAATTTCACCAGCCTGCCAAAGGAGTCAGATATGTTTCGGATTTACTGCCCCCACTGTGGCGAGCAACGCGAAGAACAAGAGTTTCACCCGAAAGGCCAGGCGCATCTTGCCCGGCCTGCCGACCCGGATAGCTGCACCGACGAGCAATGGGGTGACTTCCTGTATTTCCGGGATAACCCGCGCGGGTTACATACCGAGCTTTGGGTGCATGCGCTTGGATGCCGCAAATTTTTTAATATCAACCGTGACACCCAGACCTACCTGATCAAAGGCAGTTACCGGCTGGGCGAATCGCCCGACCAGGCTCGTAATTCGGGAGATCATGCATGAAGCAAGTAAATCGACTGGCAGAAGGTGGTCGTATCGATCGCAGCAAGCCGCTTACTTTTATCTTTAACGGTCGCCAGCTCAGTGGCTATGAAGGCGACACCCTGGCATCGGCGCTGCTGGCCAACGATGCCGGTCTGGTCGGGCGCAGTTTCAAATACGGTCGGCCACGGGGCATCGTTGCAGCCGGCGCAGATGAACCCAATGCCATCATGCAGCTGGGCGCAACCGAAGCCACTCAGGTACCCAATGTCAGGGCCACCCAGCAGTCTCTGTTCGACGGCCTGGTCAGCCAGCCAACCAGCGGCTGGCCCAGTTTGAAATTTGATGCTCTGGGCATTACCGGCCGACTTATTGGCCACGCCCTGCCGCCCGGGTTTTACTATAAAACCTTTATGTATCCGCATACCGCCTGGAAATTTTACGAGAAATACATCCGCAAGGCGGCCGGTCTCGGACGTTCTCCGTCAGTACCCGATGTTGACGAATACGACCACCTGAATCAGCACGCCGATGTGCTTGTGGTAGGCGCAGGTCCTGCAGGTTTGGCCGCAGCGCTCACCGCCGCGCGCAGCGGCGCCCGTGTCATTCTGGCCGATGAACAGGCCGAAATGGGCGGCTCCCTGCTCAGCAGTCGCAGCCGGATTAACAGGGCAGACCCGATGCACTGGGTGGCTGAGACCGTGCAGGAACTGGCCAGTCTGGACAACGTCTTGCTACTGCCCAATGCCACCGTCAATGGCTACCACGACCACAATTTTCTGACCATTCATGAACGCCGTATTGACCATCTGGCAGACCGTGCGCCCGAGCATCAGTCACGTCAGCGCATGCACAAAGTCCGGGCTGAGTGGGTCGTGCTTGCCACCGGATCGCATGAGCGACCGCTGGTCTACGCCAACAACGACCTGCCTGGCTGCATGCTGGCATCGGCCGTATCCACTTATATACGGCGCTATGCGGTCGTGCCCGGCCACTCACTGGTCGTGATGACCACCAACGATGCCGGTTACCAGGCCGCCTTTGACTGGCAGGATTCAGGTCGTCGCGTGGTCGCGGTAGTTGACACGCGCCCTGCACCAACCGGCGACTGCGTAGAAGAAGCCAGGCGCCGGGGTATAAAGCTGCTGCCCGGTCACGCTGTGATCGAAGCCAAAGGCAAACACCGGGTTCGAGCTGCTCTCGTTGCCCCGCTGTCTGAAGACGGCCAACATCTTACCGGACCGGCCGAAAAACTGACATGCGATACACTCGCCACGTCCGGTGGCTGGAGCCCGGCGGTACACTTGTCGTGTCACACCGGCGGTCGACCCGTCTGGGATGACGATGTCATCGGCTTTGTGCCCGGCGACACCTTACAGCGTCAGTCCTGTGCAGGAGCCATCGTCGGTACTTTCGATCTGGCCGGTTGCCTGGAGCAGGGCACGCGTGAGGGTGCCGACGCAGCTCGTCAGGCCGGTTTCGATGCAGAGTTTCCGACAGTACCGGATGTTGAAGAGCCAGTTACAGGCAAGGCGATGGCGCTGTTCTGCATCCCTCACACCCGACGCATCAGCCGGGCACCGAAGCAGTTTGTCGATTTTCAGAATGACGTAACGGCGGCCGCCATCGAACTGGCGACTCGCGAAGGCTTCGAGTCCATCGAACACGTCAAACGCTATACCGCGCTCGGCTTTGGAACCGATCAGGGCAAGCTCGGTAACATCAATGGTATGGCCATCGCGGCCCGGTCGATGAACAAAAGCATCGCCGAAACCGGCACCACTATTTTTCGTCCGAACTACACGCCGGTGACATTCGGTGCCATTGCCGGCCGTCATTCCCGGGCGCTGTTTGAGCCCGAACGTTATACCCCCATTCACGACTGGCATATACGCCATGGCGCCCTGTTTGAAAACGTCGGTCAGTGGAAGCGCCCCTGGTACTATCCGAAACCCGGTGAAACCATGCAGCAGGCACTGGACCGTGAATGTCTGACCATGCGTATGGGTGTCGGCGTACTCGACGCCTCAACTCTGGGCAAGATCGACATTCAGGGTAAGGATGCGCGTGAGTTTATCGGCCGGGTCTACACCAATGCCTGGGCCAAACTGGCGGTCGGCAAATGCCGGTATGGCCTGATGTGTGGCGAGGACGGCATGGTGTTTGACGACGGCGTTACCTCCTGCCTCGGCGAGCAGCATTTCCTGATGACCACCACCACCGGCGGTGCTGCCCATGTCATGGAATGGCTCGAGCTCTACCACCAGACCGAATGGCCGGAACTGGAGGTGTACATGAACACCGTCACCGATCACTGGGCCACCATGACCATTGCCGGACCCGACAGCCGCAAACTGCTGGCCGAACTGACCGACGACATCGATCTGGACAAAGACGCTTTCAAGTTTATGGACTGGCGTCAGGGTACCGTCGCTGGCGTGCCAGCCAGGGTATTCCGAATATCCTTTACCGGTGAACTGTCTTACGAGATCAACGTTCAGGCCAATTACGGTTTGCATGTCTGGGAAGCGCTGTTTGAAAAAGGTGAGCGCTACAACCTGACCCCTTACGGCACCGAGACCATGCACATTTTGCGCGCCGAAAAAGGGTTTATTATCGCGGGGCAGGACACCGATGGTTCAATGCACCCCTACGACCTGGGCCTTGCCTGGGCGGTCAAGGAAGACAAACCGTACAGCTTTATTGGCAAACGCGGTATGAAGCGTGAAGACTGTGTTCGCGAGGACAGAAAGCAACTGGTCGGGCTGAAAACCAAAGACCCCTTGGTGGTATTGCCCGAAGGTGCCCAGGCTGTTGCGAACCCGACACAAGCGGCTCCGATGACAATGCTTGGCCATGTCACCTCCAGCTATTACAGCGCCAACCTCGGTCGCAGTATCGCCATGGGCGTCATTCGTGGCGGGCACAACCGTACCGGTGAAACCGTCTATTATCCACTCTCCGACGGCCGGGTGATCGAAGCAGAAATCACCGGCACCCTGTTCCTTGACCCCAAAGGAGAGCGCCAGAATGTCTGACACCCTAACCACCGCCCCGGTTTCAATCATGAATCAGAACCCAGGCACCGATGTCACACCCCGCAGCGCCCTGCACTTCAGCCAGTCGGCCGAGCAACCGGTATTTGGTCCGGGTCAGGCACGGGTTTTTCTCTGGGAAGACGCACTGCAAGGGCAGTTCATTCTGCGTGGAGATGCCGGAACCAAAGCCTTTGCAGACGGCATCGAGACTGCACTCGGCCTGGTATTGCCAGACCGGTTATCCAGCAGCGTTTCGGACCAGCTGGCCCTGATGTGGCTGTCACCCGATGAATGGCTGTTGCTGTGCGCACTGGATCAGACATTTGCGATTGAAACCCGGTTGAGAGACGTCTTGTCCGGCCACTACTCGATTATTAATGTCAGTGGTGGTCAGACCCAGATCCGATTGTCCGGATCGTCCGCCACTGAGGTTTTACAGAAGAGCATTCCCTATGATGTCAGCGACCGTCAATTTCCGGTTGGCAAAGTGGTTAGCACAGCGCTGGCAAAAACCCAGGCTACGGTAAGACGCATCAGCGACACCGACTGGGAATTGACCGTACGCCGCAGTTTCGCTGATTACGCCTGGCGCTGGCTGACCGATGCCAGTCGCGAATATGGTCTGCACCTGGGCCCACCCAACCACAACGAGAGCTGACCATGTCCGTTACTGAAAAACGCTGGATACTCACCGCCCAATGTCCCAGCGCTCTGGGGACTGTCGATGTAGTGACTCGCTGCCTGGCCGAGACCGAAAACTACATCGTTATCATGAATTCGTTCGACGATCGGGAAACGGGCCTGTTCAGCATAAGAGTTGAGCTGCGCCCACTGGCTGGAGAAGCGTCACTGCAACACTTTCGCGACACCTTTACTGAGCGCGCCGGGCATTTCAAAATGGAATGGGAACTGACAGCACCGGATCATAAAACCCGCGTTGCCATTCTGGTATCACGCTATGACCATTGCCTGAATGATCTGCTCTATCGCTACCGAACCGGTGAACTGTCCATTGAAATCCCACTGATCATTTCCAATCATCCGGATCTTGAACATCTCGCCCAGTGGCACAGCATTCCTTACTACCACCTGCCAATCACAGCTGATACCAAGCCGGAACAGGAAGCACAGGTGTGGCAACTCATTCAGCAATACAACTGCGAACTGGTCGTGCTTGCCCGCTACATGCAGGTACTTTCATCTGATCTATCGAAGAAACTCGATGGCTGGGCGATTAATATTCATCACTCCCTGTTGCCCGGTTTCAAAGGCGCAAAACCCTATCATCAAGCCTGGGAAAAAGGCGTCAAACTCGTTGGCGCAACCGCCCACTACGTAAACGATGATCTCGATGAAGGCCCGATCATCAGCCAGGGTGTTCAGACGGTTGACCACAACCACTACCCGGAAGAACTAATCGCACGTGGTCAGGATATTGAAAGTCAGACGCTGGCCAATGCCGTGCGCTACCACACTGAAAAGCGGGTTTTTTTGAATGGGCACCGGACAGTTGTGTTCAAGGACTGAACCAGGGCGCTAAGAAGTGTCTAATTGATTATTAATTTATAAGGCGATGGCTTGCTTTTAATTCCAAAAGCAAGTCTGGTGAAACTCATCAAAAAAGCAAACACCACTTATTTGCACTACATAATTTATTGCCACTAATTTTGCCAACTCCTGTGATCGCTATCACAATAAATCCAATGATGGTTTGTAGCCAACCATGAGGTTCTCTATCGTGATCGTCGAGCTTAGGCGAGTTCACACAGTATGCTGGTGTGACTTTGTTGTAAGGGATGCCTGAGTCCTTAATCCGCGGCCTATTAATGACTCATAAATAAATCATTATCTTCGAGCATGAATAGACTAAAGGTGCTGGAGTGCCCGAACCGATACTCAGGTCTCCGACACAGAGAATACGATAACTGCCCAGGCCCGCCCGGCAAGGCTGCAACCCGCTCCTTGAACACATCGCCCGTCTGTTTGTGGTAAATTGCGATTATATTCAACCGCAGACCACATACGCTACTGGAGATTCAGATGACACACGCTATACGCATTCACACCCCGGGCGAGCCTGACGCACTGCAATGGGACGAGATAACCCTGTCAGAACCCGGTAAAAGTCAGGTTCGGCTGAAGCAAACCGCCATTGGGCTGAACTACATCGATGTCTATATGCGCACAGGTCTGTACAAGCAGCCGAGCTACCCGGCGGTGCTGGGTATGGAAGCCGCGGGTGTGGTTGAGGCACTGGGTGAAGGCGTTACTGGCTTGGCAGTGGGTGACCGGGTGGCCTACCCAATGACCGTTGGGGCTTATGCAGAAGCGCGTCTGATCGATGCCGACAAACTGATCAAACTGCCAGACAGCATTGACGACACCACCGCCGCGGCGATGATGCTCAAAGGCCTAACCGCGCATTATCTGTTGTTCCGCACCTATCCGGTCAAAGCGGGCGATACCATTCTGGTGTATGCCGCTGTCGGCGGTGTTGGGCTGATTCTTACCCAATGGGCCAAGCATCTGGGCGCCACCGTGATCGGCTGTGTCGGCGGCGAAGCCAAAAGCAAGCTTGCACTGGCTAATGGTTGCGACCATGTGATCGACTACAACAAGGAAGACATCGCCCAGCGCGTTAAGGAATTGACCGGCGGCGAAGGTGTTGCGGTCGCTTATGACTCCATCGGCAAGGATACGTTCGAGGCCTCATTAGATTCACTGCGTCCGTTCGGCGTACTGGCGTCTTACGGCAATGCTACTGGCCCGGTGGACCCCTTCAGCCCGTCTATTTTGGCGCCAAAAGGCTCTCTCTACGTAACCCGGCCAACATTGGCGACGCATATCTCGACCCAGGAACTGCTGGTTGAAGGCGCTGACCGGCTGTTGGACGTGGTCAACAAGGGTATCGTCAAGATCCAGGCTAACCAGACCTACGCCCTGAAGGATACAGCCCAGGCGCATCGCGATCTGGAAGCGCGCAAGACGACCGGTTCGACAGTATTAATACCCTAAAACCGCCAACTATCTGTCCGGATGCGCGATCCGCTGTCGCGCATCCAGATAATCCGGCATCTTGCCATCGTCTTCATAGCATGGCTCACCATCCTCAACGCGAATCACCTTTGATCCCTCCACGTAGGGAATACTGGATTCAACCTCGGCCAGTGAAGCGTGGATCAGATCGGCCATGATCGACTCGACCGGCTGGTTATAAACCTCAGCCAGCGCTTCCAGCCGCTCTAAATCGGCTTTTGTTACAGAAATGGGCTTCGTTACATACTCTTGTTTTTTCTGGCGTTGATCTTCCCATTGATCGAGAATCTGACTGAACCGTCGACTGGACACTACCAACCTCCTACCGTTAATGACCCTATTATGATGTCAGTCTAGCAGCAAAAAACCAACCGGGGAGCGTGATCTGACTCTGAATCCAGGTTTCCACCGCGCCGTTAGTATTGGATTCGGACTGACAAGCACCCGTTTTTATATCAGCTTTCAAACCGGGGTTCCGACCTGGCTAACCGTGTCCAGGCAGCGTTGGGCCAACCATTGATGCCCTAGCACACCGGGGTGAACGCCGTCGTAGGCAAAGAGCATCGGGTGAGTAGCACTGTCCGTCTCGAAATCATTTTGCACTGGCATCCACATCACGCCATTGCGAAGCGCCAATGACCTTTGCCCGTCTTGCAGCTCGGCCAACAACGGCCACCAGGCCTTAGAGACTGCACTGCCTGGAATGGCAAAAGGCTCAACTAGAAGCAAATGCCGGGTGAGCGGCTTCAGGCGTTCGATCAGCGCCTGATAATCGGCAAGATTGGCAACAATACGATGTGTATGCCCCTCCTCGAAGGGATGCCATATGTCGTTGATGCCAATAAGCACGGTTATAACATCAAAGCCACCCTGTTTGATCGGCTGCCAGCCCTCCTGGTCGAGCAGCTCACCCGTCTTGCAGCCAGAGTATCCCCGATTCCAGACCTGGGCTTGAGGTTGCTGTGAAAGCCACTGGGTAGCGACACTGTTGACCCAACCGTTGCCAAGGGCTTCGGGGCGGTTGGGTTGACGGATGCTTCGATCCCGGTCGCAGTCGGTTACCGAATCGCCCAAAAACAGCAGGCGGGAGCGCTTATTCACCATCTTTGAAGTCCTTGGTCAGAGTCTTTGTTCAATCCTTAAATCGGCGACTGGTAAGTCGTTGATTTCGCAAGAAAAGCAAAAATCACATTGTTTGCTTTTTGTGTTTTGGAAAGGCAGGAAGCCTTTTTCAACACCCTATTAAAGCCTAACCGCTTGCCTATTGCAGGTGAAGTCCCCATCTCTACTTGGTGAAACGTTAAACAAACCCGGAGTAATCAATGATCGAATTTCCCAAACGCTGGCCAGCCAAGAACCCCGATATCCTTCAGCTGTATTCAATGGCGACGCCCAACGGTCAGAAAGTCGGCATTATGCTGGAAGAGACTGGCCTGCCCTACGAGGCACATCTGGTCAACATCATCAACAACGATCAGTTCGATGAAGACTACCTCAAGCTAAACCCCAACAATAAGATCCCGGCGATCATTGACCCTGACGGTCCTGGTGGCGAGCGTTTTCCCATGATGGAATCCGGCGCTATCCTGTTGTATCTGGCAGAAAAAACCGGTCAGTTTTTACCCGAAGATCAGGCGAAGCGACTGGAAACGCTGCAATGGCTGTTCTTTCAAACAGCCCATGTTGGCCCGATGTTCGGACAATTCGGTCACTTCTACAAATACGCAGCCGACAAGACATCCGACAGCTACGGCGTTGACCGTTACACCGGCGAATCGAAACGTATTCTGGGTGTGCTGGAACAGCGCCTGCAAGGCCGGGAATGGATTATGGGTGACGAACTAACCATCGCCGATATGGCCATAGCGCCGTGGATTAAAGGCCTGGACTGGTACGACGGTCACGACGTGCTCGACACAAACTCGTACAAAGCAGTCGTCAGTTATCGCGACCGCTTCTATGCTCGCCCGGCCGTGAAAAAAGGCGAACTGGTGTGCATGCCCGACCTGTAAACGCTGACTAGAACGTCAGCAGGCCGGTTAACGACGGCGTTTAACGGATGACGCGTTAAACGCCGTCGAGACTGAAAGTCGGCATCACAATCAGGATGAACACCAGTGGCAGAACCAGCAACATTGACGACACCGGTTGCTGTCTGATTCGCCACACCGCAAATACAATGGCCAGAGGCGGTATCAGAGTGGCCAGCCCCCAGGCAGCAGAGTAGCGCATCGCTTCGACGACAGTCAGCGTGTAGCCAATAATCATCAGACTGACCGCCAACAGAAATATCGTAATCATACGTCGCTTGTCCCCTCCGATGTCCGGTTCAGATGAGGGCTCAGAATGCGGTACAACCCGGGGCGATGCTCCGCGATTTCATCAACGCTGAGCCCTTCAAGTGAGTGCGGGTACTTGAGCCACGCATCCGTTGCATGCAGGTAATATTCTGGTTCCCGATCGATCTCATTACGACCCGGTTTGTAATACGGCACGGCAACCCGGATATCGTTTGGCGTATTAAGCCGGGTGCGTTGCTGTAGCTGATCAATAATGGCTTCGATGGACCGACCGGTATCGAATACATCATCAACGATCAGTAGCGAGTCGTCCCGGGTAATATGTTTGACCAGATAATCCAGGCCATGCACGCGCACCGACCGGCTCTGCTGGTCGATATCGCTATAGGATGAGGTGCGAATGGCAATGTTGTCGGTCGAAACGCCGTGGTATTCAAGAAAATCCTGAACCGCTATGCCCATGGGCACCCCGCCCCGCCAGACAGCAATCATAAAGGTTGGCCTGAAGCCCGAACTCAGAATAAGCGCCCCGAGCCGAAACGCATCTTCGAGCAGGTCTTGTGCACCGAGGTATTGTTTTTTAACCATAAGATCGTTAGTTTCGAAGGGTGAGTCCCCATAATCCCATCGACCAGAGCCCCCGGCAAGCCATGACTAAAGCTGAATCCCATCGCACCAAGCAATTTCTCGATGAAACCGACCTGATCGAGGACGCCTTTCGGTTGGGCGTAACGGTATATGAAGGCGGTTTCCGACCCAATGTCATCGTCGGCTTATGGCGGGGTGGCAGTGCCGTCGGCATATACGTTCAGGAATGCCTGCAAACGCTGGGCATTAAAACCGACCACATTGCCCTGAGAACATCCTACCGGGGCATGGCTCATTATTCCGATATGATCGCCTCGCCGGACACCCAGATCCGGGTTCACGGTACCCGTTACCTGCTCGACACCCTGAACGCAGACGACCGATTACTGATCGTCGATGATGTATTCGGCACCGGGCACAGTATTCAGGCGGTGCTGGCCCGCCTGAAGAAACATCTGAAACTGAACATGCCCACTGACACCCGCATCGCAACTCTGTATCAACGCCCATCGACCTATCAGACCGATATCACGCCCGACTATTGCCTGCACGATACCAATAATTGGCTGGTGTTTCCGTATGAACTCAGTGGTCTGAGTCGCGCCGAAATCGACCAGCACAAACCCTATCTCAGTGACATCCTTGACTCTTTATAGCCAAGACGCCTTTGAACAATCCTCCCGGATACGGGAAAGCGCTGAATACCATTGGCCTGTTTAAGCAAATTGACTGCGCTTGGCCACAAGCGTTTCTTTCCAGTCTCGGATGGCCTCTGTTTCAGGCGGTGATTCGACACTGAAACCTTCCCGCTGCAACACCTCTCCCAAGCTCATCAACCCTGCCTTGGTGCAACATCGCCATTCGCGCGTGTCCGACCGAGTGCAAGACATCGCCTTGGTAGAAACGTTGCTCGAAATAGGCGTATCTTTCATCCCAGCAGCGCAGTTGCACTTCCAGATTCACCCGACTGAAGGGCGCAAACTCTCTGATGTAACTGAGTTCCTGAGCATTCAGCACGGCCCAGTAACGGCCTTTTACTGACTGCCTATACCACCCAACAGCGATTCGAATCGCCCTTCAGCCCGTTTTTGCCTGAATTCGGGCACTGAGAGGTCCAGCCATTGCTGAGCAGTCAGCCCCAGCAAGACGCGGTTGGTGACACCGAGCATTTCCTCCAGATGGTGGGTGACCAGCAGCACGGTACAGCCCAGTTCCGATTGCATGTCGCTGACCCAGTCCAACCCTTCCTGGCGCAGAGCCGGATCGAGTGACGAGAATGGCTCATCAAGCAACAACACCGGCTTGCGTTGCAGAAAAACCCTGGCCAGAGCGGCCCGCTGTTGCTGGCCGCCACTGAGTTGATCGGGGGTTCTGTCGAGCATCGACTGCAATTCGAACCGACGCGCTGCCCTCTCAACCTGGTGCTGCTGTTCGTCATTAAGGCGGCCCGAACGGGATATACCCAGAGCCAGGTTCAGTCGCACAGTCAAATGATCAAAGAGATTATTGCTCTGAAACAGAATGCCAAACGGACGTTCGTGGACACCCTGATCAACAACGCTTTGGCCATGCCAGCAAATATCGCCCTGCGTTGGTGGCTGCAGTCCCATCAGCAGGTTCAACAAAGTCGACTTACCCAGCCCGCTGGCGCCGACAATGGCCATCAGTTCGCCCGCATTCACTCTGAACTGCCAGTGAAAGTCCTGGTCCCCAATCCGGGTCGACAGGTTGTTAAGTTCAAGCATGGCCGCGTCCTCGTGCCCATTCTGCCAACCCGAGCAGGGTAGCGCAAAGTACCAGCAAGCCAACCATCAACTGGGCTGCAAGACCCATTTGATAGCTGCCCATCGCTCTGAATATCATCAGTGGCAAGGTCACAAAATCGAGCTGACCGACCAGCGCTGCCACTCCCATATCGCCGAGGCTGAGCACTGCACTGAGTGCCAGTGCCCAGATCAGCACCGGCCACAATACGGGCCAGTAAACAAAGCGCAATACCGCCCAGCGCGACAAGCCAAGCACCCGGGTCAGCCGCTGATACTGGTTGCGAGCGGCCGCCATACGGGCTTTAATCGGTTGCAGAATAAGCGGCATGGCCATTAACGCATTGATCCAGATGATCAGCGGCCAGGTTGCCTGACGGGCCCAGCCCAGGCGCAGACACAACAAAAACAGGCCGGTAGTCAGCACCATGGCAGGCATCACCAGAACGCCAAAATCCAGCCAGAGACTGCGCCGCCGGGCAGAATCACTGGAGACGCAGCGGCTGAGAGCCAGCAAAACCGCCACGCCGGCACTGAACATGGCAATACCCAGGCTGGTGATGACGGCCTCATTCAATTGATCCGGCCATTGCCAGTCGGCGCGCATGGCGCGTTGCGTCAGCGCCAGGTAAGGCGCCAGCAATGCCAGTAACAGACCGCCTATCGCCACCCGCTGGGGCACACTGCTGCGCTGTAAGGCCTGCCGTGCCGGTTGGGCCACCGTTTCCATCGACCAGACTTTGTTCTGGCCGAGTAAAGCCATCAGACCCAGCGCCATGGCCCCGTGAAACGCGGCATAAAGGGCCGCGCCCTGGCTGTCAAAATCGTACTTGAGCGCCTGATAGACGGCGACTTCGAGGTTGGTATTGGCCGGCCCACCGCCCAGCGTCAGCACCACCGTAAAACTGCTGAAACACAACAGAGTAATCAGCACAAAGACCGGGCCAGTGGCGGTTTTCAGAATGGGCCATTCGATCCGGTGCAGACGTTGTAACGTCGATAGCCCGAGCACCCTGGCCAGTCGACGATGGTGCGACGGCACCTGGCTCAGTCGCTCCCACAGCAGGCGTACCGCAAACGGCCAATTGAGAGCGACATGAGCCAACAATATACCGGGTAAACCATAAATGGTGCCGCTCAGCGGGAACCAGCCCTGACGACCGAAGAGGGCCACAATACCCAAAACAACCGCCAACACGGGCAGCACAAACGCCAGATTCAGAAATCCCGCCAGCAGCCACTGACCCCGAAAGGGGCGCTGAGCCAGCGCCCAGGCGAACGGCAGCGCGAGCACTACCGACAAAACCGCCGAGAGAATGGCCTGCACCACCGAAAAGCGGATAATCTGCCACAGCCAGGAATCGAAATAGCTCGCCCAGCCATACCCCTGCCCCGGATGCAGCGCCATGCCTGCCAGCGCCAACAACAGCGTCAGCAGCAAGGAACCGGTCCCTAACCGAGCCAGGGTACGTGACAGATTCACAGGACCTATGCCTTTACTGACTGGCGGCGGTGCGCCACTCACGGATCCAGTTACGACGGTTTTCGGCCACCGTTTCACTGTCGAAATACAGGGTCTCAGGCCGTGCCATCAATTTATAGGCATCTGGTGTTTCAGCGCCTTCCAGCACGGGCCACATCCAGTTGGTCGGGGCCATAACGTCCTGTGCCGGCTTGCTGATCAGATAGGCGAGAAATTCTCGTGCGCGCTCCGGCTGATCCGACGACGCCAGCGCTGCAGCCACTTCTATCTGGGCGTAATGCCCTTCAGAGAATTCGGCGGCCTGGTATTTATCGGTATCTTCAAAGGTCATGTGATAGGCAGGAGAAGTAGTATAGCTGAGCACCATGTCGCTCTCGCCTTCCTGGAACAAAGCATAGGCTTCGCTCCAGCCTGGAGTGACCGTCACAACACGCTGTTGCAGCGTTTCCCAGGCCACATCGGCCTCGTCACCGAACACCGACTTCATCCACAGCATCAGCCCCTGACCAGGCGTGCTGACACGCGGGTCCTGATAGATAACGCTCAGGTCAGAGTCATACACCAGCTCCTGAAGTGAGCTAGGCACGGTCTCGACGCGGGTCTGGTCGTATACAAACGCAAAGTGACCGTAGTCGTAGGGTACGAAGTGGGCATCCTGCCACTCATAGGGCAAGGTCAGGGCGCTGGTGTCAAGGCCATGCGACAGGGTGAGATTCAGGGCGCGGGCTTCTGCGATCAGGGCATCGTCAATGCCCAGCAGCACATCAGCGCCACTTGAGCCGCCCTCAAGGCGCAATCTGTTGAGCAGGGCAACGCCGTCCTCAAGGCCAATAAACTCAACCTCGCAACCGCATTGGGCTTCAAAGCCAGCTTCAATCTGGGGGCCTGGCCCCCATTCGGAGACAAAGGATTCGTAGGTATAAATGGTCAGAGGCTCCGCCTGCGCCGCTAAAGCGAGCGTCATTATGGAAGCCGTTGCCAATAGGGGTTTAAATGTCATCATCAGATTTCCGGTTCAATGTCAGAGTTCACAATGACCGGCGCATGAGCATCCGGCTTAAAAGCCGACTGCCTCATAGGGGAAAGGTTGATCGGTGCGATGTCAGCTTCATTTGGGCCTGACTAGCACTTGTCGTCTCAACTCCCTACGCCAGCATTAACTGGTTCAGGTTCGGCGGGTGAGTCTCAGCCCTGCGGTGTTTGCCCTGTTATTGAGCAACCACCGCGGTAGGCACCCCGGCGAGAACGCTGCGAGTGACCAAAGCACCTGAAACAGGCCTTTGCTGCACTCTGACCCGGCAGCTTGTCTGCCCGGATAAAGCGCATTGTACTGAAGTCGCCAAAGAAACCCAACTTCTGACACAATGAACCCAGACTTATTTGGTAACCGACTATGACCATTGCGCTTTTTGAGGCTCTGAACGAACTCAAGGACACCCTGAGCGGCCCGCTGACTATCACCGCCTGGCGCGGCGGCGAGTGCAACCGGATGTTTCAGATCCAGAGCCCGTCAAAGAAAACGGCCTTGCGCCTCAATCACCCTCAGGTCCCTTCGCTGGGCGTCGACCGGCACCGTGAAATCAATATCCTGTTGAATCTCAGCAATGAACCCTGGTCACCCAAGTTGATCGCCGCCTGCCCGCGTTGGCTGCTGTACCACTGGGCGCAAGGCGATGCGGCGCAAAGCGCAGAAGCGGCCGATCTGGATGCACTGACTGAAGCAATACAGCAGGTTCATCACCACCGCCCGCAGGGCACGCCGTTAAACATTGCCGATCAGATTGAACGGCTGCTGAAGCACACCAAGCCGCTACCGCCCCACATTCATGCCTTGCTGCGCGAACAGTGCAATGCCTATTACTTTGTCAGAAAGCCAGTGCTGTGCCATCACGACTGGCACCCGGGCAACCTGATCATCAATGGACCGCACTGGACCTTGCTGGACTGGGAGTTTGCCGCCGCTGGCGACCCGGCGATGGATCTGGCGGGTTTGTGTCAGGGATTCAACCTGTCGCAAACTCAGGCACTGAGGCTGGCGCGCAACCTGGACATCCGCCCGGATCGCCTGCGACAGGCTCAGTGCCTGATGGGCGCCATGGCCATGATCTGGTATCGGGCCAACCCGATGCTTGCCACAGAGGATGCACCCAGCGCAGAACAATGGTTCGAACTATGGCGACGGCGCCGTTAAACCAGCGCCCCGGCAACTTCAGCGGCAACTTTGTCTATCATACCGGCCGATACATCCAGATGGGTTACCAGGCGTATCTTCTGACCGCCGGCGGTCAAAATACCGAGTGCACGCAGCGCTTTTTGCAATGCCAGTCCCTGATCACGTGACTCAAGCTCGATGAACACCATGTTGGTACTGACTGTTGCGCCGACAATGCCCGGCAACACACTAAGCGCTGCATACAGGCGTTCGGCGTTGGCATGGTCGTCGGCCAGACGATCTACATGATGGTCCAGCGCATGATCTATAGCCGCTGCAATAATGCCTGCCTGGCGCATGCCACCGCCGACCATTTTACGCCAGCGGCGAGCCTGTCTGATAAAGTCGGCAGAGCCAACCAGTACCGACCCCATCGGCGCGCCCAGCCCTTTTGAACAACAGATGCTTACTGTATCGACGTCCCGGGCCAGCTCAGCCAAAGACTGACCGCTGGCCACTGCTGCGTTAAACAAGCGGGCACCATCAAGGTGAACACTCAACCCATGCTGGTCAGCCAGTTGCCGAACCTGACCGATAAACTCAGGCGGCATTACTTTGCCCCCATGCGTATTCTCCAGTGAAATCAGCCGGCTTTGGGCATGATGCGAGTCATCGGGTTTGATCATCTGGGACAGCGTTTCTATTGAAAGGGTACCGTCGGCCTGCACCGGCATTGGCTGGGGCTGAATACTGCCCAGCACAGCGGCACCACCGGCTTCATAGTAATAAGTGTGGTAACCCTGACCGACAATGTACTCATCACCCCGCTGGCAATGGCTAAGCAGAGCCACCAGATTGCTCTGGGTGCCGGTTGGCAGCAACACGGCAGCCTCTTTACCCGTCATCTCGGCCATACGAGCTTCAAGCTGGTTAATCGTAGGGTCGTCACCGAATACATCGTCACCGACTTCAGCACCTGCCATGGCGTCGCGCATGGCTCTGGTTGGTCGGGTTACGGTATCGCTGCGCAAGTCTATCAGCGGCTGTGGTGCTGGATTTGTCATATGATGTCCTGTTTACAGAGCTTTCTCTGAGCGGGATGGTTTATCCGCTGGCATTGCATTCAACCAAATACACCCCACTTTCGTACAGTGATTACGCAGTGTGCATGCTTTTTTTCGAAGGCACTGCACTGAATTGCTCACTATTTAAACGATCATTAAGGAGATTACCCGCAATGGCTAAAATTACCCTGCAAGGCAACCCGGTCAATACCGTGGGTGACCTGCCTGCTGTTGGTGCCACCGCACCGGATTTCACCCTGACCAAAACCGACCTGTCTGATCTTAAACTCAGCGATCTGGCCGGCAAAACCGTCGTATTGAACATATTCCCCAGCATCGATACGCCAACCTGTGCCATGTCGGTTCGCAAATTCAACGAATCCCTGAGCAACCTCGATGGCGTCGAAGTAGTCTGTGTTTCTGCTGACCTGCCGTTTGCGATGCAACGTTTTTGCGGTGCAGAAGGCCTGGAACGTGTCACCAATGGCTCAGTATTTCGCAGTGACTCATTTGGCAAAGACTACGGCGTCACCATTGCTGACAGCCCACTCAAGGGGTTGATGGCTCGGTCAGTAGTTGTCATCAAAGGAGGCAAGGTCGTTTACACAGAACTGGTTGCCGAAACGGGCGATGAGCCAAATTATGACGCGGCCATGAAAGCCGTTGCCTGAAGGCATCGCTTTATATCCTGAAAAACGCTGAGCGCAGCTACTGTTGTGCTAAGTTCAAAAAAGGGCCATGGCGGCCCTTTTTATTCACTATTGTTAGTGGTTGTGACCACCGGCCCCATGCGCATGACCGTGAGAGATCTCTTCCGCCTCAGCCTCACGCAGGCTGATGATTTCAATATCGAAGGTCAGGGTTCTTCCCGCCAACGGGTGATTGGTGTCAACGTCGATGAACTTGTGACCGACTTTTGTCACCAGCACATGGCGCGGGCCTTTTTCGGTATTGACCTGGGCGATCATGCCCGGCTTCCACTTTTTGGCACCCATTAAACGCTTTGCCGGCACCCGTTGAATTGCATCCAGCTTGCGCTGGCCATAGGCCTGCTCTGGCGGCAATATCACGCTCAGTGACTCGCCCTCCTCCTTGCCCTCCATCGCCTCAGCCAAACCCGGCAGTATCCCGCCGTGTCCGTGTAAATACACATTGGGTTCGCCGTTGCGGCTCGATTCAACCGTTTCGCCGGTTTCATCACTCAAAAGATAGTGAAAGGTCACTACGGTATTTTTTTCGATGGGCATATTAAAGTCACCTGGCCTGCTGGCCTGATCAGTCAGTTAACAAACAAATTAAGGTTGTGGCGAGCACCGCTCGCGTCGGCCCAGTATACCTGCCCGCACAGGCCGAGTCAGCGTTCAGATGGCACCGGGCGTCTCGCGGCGCAGCGACACCCATGAGTGCACGGCAACCGCGCCCAGAATGGCGCTGCCACCAACCAGTGTCAGCGGTGGTACCGCCTCATTAAGCACCCAAAGCACCCACAGTGGGCCCAGTACGGTTTCAATCAGCAAAAACAGACTCACCTCCGGTGACGGCAAATACCGCGTCGCCATCATCACCAGAACTGACGCTATCGGCATTTGCACCAGCCCCATGACCGCCAGCCAGCCGTATTGTTCCGGAGCCAGCCCCAATGGAGATGACAACGGCCAGGTCAGCACTGCCAGCACAATGCCGCTAACCGCGACAACCGGCATTTTGGGCAGATCCGGCATGCGCCGCAGCAGGGTAAGGGTCAGCCCCATCGACAGCGCGAGAACAATGGCCAATGCATCGCCGAGACTCCCCGGTTGACCGAGCGAGCCGGCAAACACGACCAGAACACCAGCCACGGAGACCGCAATCGCTATCCAGGTCCGTAATGCTACTCTTTCGCGCAACAGCAACCAGGAGAAGAACGCAGCAAAGAACGCGGAACTGCTCAGAATGACAACGGTGTTGGCCACAGAAGTGTGACTGACACTGAACACGAACAACCCGGAGTTAACCCCGTAAATCAGTGTCACCAGCAAGGCCGCACCGCCGTGCGCCCGATAAAGCCGCCACTGTTTGCGCTGACCGCTGAATTGAATGAACAGGGTTACTGACACAAAAATAAGTGTACCGCGCCAGAACGCAATGTTCATCGGATCGGTTGCGGCCAAACGCACCAGCAAGGCATCAAAGCTGAGTACGACAACTCCCAGCGCCGCAATCCATATCCCCTGGCGATGGTCCAGTTTGGGCAGAGACATCAGGTTTCCTTTTCGAACGGGTTAACGAAAGCCTGTCAAACCGCAAAGGCGGTTTCCAGCAGCGCCTGAGTGTAGGGGTTTTGCGGGGAATTAAACACCTGTGCAGCGGGCCCGTGCTCCACCACCTTGCCGTCTTTCATCACCATTACCGAATGGCACAGCGCCTTGACCACTTTAAGATCGTGGCTGATAAACAGATAGGACAAGCCGTATTGCGCCTGCAACCGTTTGAGCAGTTCAATAACCTGAAACTGAACCGTCCGGTCCAGTGCTGACGTTGGTTCATCGAGAATCATAAAGCGCGGCCGCATCACCAGTGCCCGGGCAATGGCAATGCGCTGGCGCTGGCCGCCGGAAAATTCGTTCGGGTAGCGAAAGCGCATTTCCGGGTCCAGCTCCACCGCTTGCAAGGCTTCGATCACGGCGGCATCCCGCTCATCAGGTTTGCCAATGTGATGGATATCCAGCCCTTCACGAACAATCTGCTCCACCGACAGCCGCGGGCTCAGGCTGCCATACGGGTCCTGAAACACAATTTGCATGCGTTTGCGAAACGGCCTCAGCGCTTTGCCGTTCAGCGCCTGCAGGGACTGGCCTTCAAAATCCAGTTTGCCCTCACAGGCTTCCAGCCGAACAATCGCTCGCGCCAGGGTAGATTTGCCCGACCCGCTTTCACCGACGATACCCAGCGATTCGCCCTCGTAGAGGGTAAAGTCGATGCCATCAACCGCTTTCACGTAGCCAATGGTACGGCGTAAAAAACCTCGTTGTATCGGGAACCAGACACGCACGTCGCGACCGGTGAGCAAGGCCTTGGCCTTACCATGCAGGGCTTCGGGAGGTTGGCCGGGTTCAGCCGCCAGCAAGGCCCGGGTATAAGAATGCTGTGGTGCATCGAACACCTGCTTGGTCGGTCCGGCCTCAACCACCCGACCCTGCTCCATCACCGCGACCTGCTGACAGAACCGGCGCACCAGTGTCAGGTCGTGGGTAATGAAGAGGACGGCCATGCCGGATTCGCGTTGCAGTTTGGCGATCAGCTCGAGTATCTGGGCCTGAATGGTTACGTCGAGCGCGGTAGTTGGCTCATCGGCGATCAGCAGTTCCGGCTCGTTGATCAGCGCCAGAGCTATCATCACGCGCTGACGCTCGCCACCGGACAACTGGTGCGGATAGGAGCGCAGCTTGGTGACCGGGTCTTTCAGGCCAACCCGCTCCAGCATGGCCAGGGTCTTGGCGGCCGCCTCACGCACATTGACCGGGCGGTGCAACTGCACCATTTCAACGATTTGTTTCTCGATGGTATGCAACGGGTTCAGCGAGGTCATCGGTTCCTGAAAAATCACCCCGACCTTGCGCCCACGCCACGCTTGAAGATCCCGGTCCGATTTGTGATCGATCCGTTCACCCTGCCATTGCACTTCGCCGCCCAGCCAGACCAGCGGGGGGCTCGGCACCAGTCGCAGTATCGACATGGCGGTGACGCTTTTGCCCGAGCCGCTTTCGCCGACCAGCCCCACCACATCACCGACATGAATATCGAGCGAGACGTTTTGTACCACCGGTGTGACTTCGGCACCAAAACCAAAGCCAAGGGATACATCAACCAGGCTTACCAGCGGTTTCGAATTGGGTTTATCCATCAATTAATACGCCTTGCGCGGGTCAAAGGCATCGCGCACACCTTCACCCACAAAAATCAACGTGGTCAGCATAAAGCCGACAATGAAAAAGGCTGTAAAACCCAGCCATGGCGCCTGAATGTTCGCCTTGGCCTGAGCCAGCAACAAACCGAGCGACGGTGACCCCGGGGGCATGCCAAAACCGAGAAAATCGAGCGAGGTCAAAATGGTAATCGAACCCGACAGCGTAAATGGCATAAAGGTCAGCGTCGCGACCATGGCATTGGGCAGAATATGCCGGAACATCAGGCGGCTATCACTCATGCCCATGGCCCGGGCAGAGAGCACGTATTCGAAATTACGGGTTCGCAGAAACTCCGCACGCACCACGCCGACAAAGCCCATCCAGCCAAACAACAGCACCACTATCAGCAACCACCAGAAACTGGGCGTTACGATGCTCATCAGAATGATCAGTATGAACAACGTCGGCATACTGCCCCAGATCTCCATGAACCGCTGCATGAACAAATCCAGTTTGCCGCCGTAAAAGCCCTGCACCGCTCCAGCTGCAACGCCAATAATGGCCGAGATAATCGTCGTCAGAAAACCGAACAGCACCGAAATTCTGAAGCCATAAAGCACATTCGCCAGCACATCCCGGCCCTTGTCATCGGTACCCAGCCAATTTTCGGTGGTGGGCGGGCTGGGCGCCGGACTCGGCAGATCAAAGTTGATGGTGTTGTAGGCATAGGGAATCAGCGGCCAGAGTATCCAGCCGTCAGCCTCGATCAGTTCCTGAATGTAGGGGTCACGGTAGTCGGCCTGTAAATCGAAATCCCCGCCAAAATCGGTCTCGGAATAAGTATTGATCAGCGGCGCGTAGGGCTTGCCATCGAACCAGACCAGCAGCGGTGTTTCATTGGCGACCAGCTCGGACACCAGTGAAATGGCAAACACCACCGAGAATATCCACAGGCTCCACCAGGCACGCCGGTTCGCCTTGAAACGCATCCAACGTGCCCGGTTAACCGGTGTCAGAAAGCCTTTCGAATGAGTAGCCATCAGCGCGCCTCAAAATCAATGCGCGGGTCAATCAGGGTGTACATCAGGTCACTGATGATACCCATAAACAAACCCATCAAAGTAAATACGTAGAGCGTTGAAAACATTACCGGGTAGTCGCGCTGTAAGGTAGATTCAAAGCCCAGCAAACCAAGCCCGTCAAGCGAGAAGATGGTCTCGATCAACAGCGAACTGCTGAACAGAATCCCCAGAAATGCGGCCGGAAAGCCGGCAATAATAATCAGCATGCCGTTGCGGAACACATGGCCATACAGAATACGCCGTTCGGTACAGCCTTTGGCTCGGGCAGTCATAACATATTGCTTGTGAATTTCATCCAGAAACGAATTCTTGGTCAGCATCGTCAGGCTGGCAAAGCCGCCGATCACCATGGCCAGCACCGGCAGCGCCATGTGCCAGAAATAGTCCAGAATCTTGCCGCCCAGGCTCAGTTCATCCCAGTTGGTCGACACCAGTCCGCGCAGTGGGAACCAGTCGAAATAACTGCCACCGGAAAACAGGATGATCAGCAGGATGGCAAACAGAAACGACGGTATGGCGTTGGCAGCAAAGATCACCCCCGAGGTCCAGACATCGAACTGTGAGCTGTGTTTTATCGCCTTGTGAATGCCCAGCGGAATCGAAACCAGATAGACAATCAGTGTTGTCCACAGCCCCAACGAGATCGATACCGGCAGACGATCAACGATCAGTTCGACCACAGAGCTGCCCCGGAACAGACTGTCGCCAAAATCAAAGCGGAGGTAATCCCAGAGCATCGTGAAATAACGCTCATGAAGCGGTTTGTCGAACCCGAAGCGGGCCTCAATGGCGGCAATGTCCTCTTCGGTAAGACCGCGTGCACCGCGATAGCTTGAATTACCCGAGCGATTGTCACTGCCGGAGTCCCGATCGTTTGAAGAAGGTGCGTTCAACACATCGGTCTGGTTGTTGCCGGTCATCCGGTCCAGCATCGAGGCAGTATTGCCCTCCATGTTGGCGATCATCTGATCAACCGGGCCACCGGGGGCGACCTGGATAATCAGAAAATTGATGGTAACAATGGCCCACAGCGTTGGAATAATCAGCAGCAGTCGCCGTACCAGATAAGCCGTCATGTCAGGCCCTCAGCGAGCATTGCGGGCGGGCAAGGTCGCTGCTGCTTCCGTATCGAGCCACCAGGTCGAACTGCCCAGTGAGTAGCGTGGCATGGTGTCCGGCCGCGCGAACTTGTTCCAATAGGCCACCCGGTAGGCGCCAATGTGCCAGTGCGGTATGACGTAATAATTCCACAGCAACACCCGGTCCAGGGCACGGCCATAGGCCAGCAATTCCGGATCGTTTTGCTGATTATCCCGAATGCCTTCAACCAGCGTATCGATGATCGGGTCCTGCACACCAATGGCGTTGTAGGTTGAATCCAGAAAACTGCTGTGGAACTGGATCATCATATCCGTATCCGGATAAGCACCGCCGCCCAGCGTACCCACCAGCATGTCATAGTCACGCTCACGCATCCGGTTGGTGTACTGAGTGACATCCACCGTGCGGATATTCATGGTAATACCAACCCGAGCAAGATTCTCCCGGAATGGTATGGCGATACGCTCGAACGACGGCGAGTACAGCAATATCTCAAATTCAAGCGGCTCATCGGTTGCGGTGTATACCAAACGGCCGTCCCGGGTCTCGTAACCGGCTTCACGAAGCAATGTTAGAGCCTGACGCAATTGCGGACGCACATTACCACTGCCGTCGGTCTCAAAATTCTCATATACCTCGCTAAATACTTCCGGTGGCAGTTGCTCACGGAACGGCTCGAGGATCTCCAGTTCACGACCCACTGGCAGGCTGTCGGCCATGTAGTCGGTGTTCTGGAAATAGCTGCGCGTGCGGGTATAAGCGTCATAAAAGAGATTTTCATTGGTCCACTCGAAATCAAACAGCATGTTGATCGCCATGCGCACCCGGCGGTCCTGGAACTGCGGGTTTTCGATGTTGAACACAAAGGACTGCATCGCCTGGGGCAGCTCATGGGGTATGGCTTCTTTGATAATGTAGCCGTCATCAAAGTTGTCGCCCACGTAGGCGGTCGCCCAGTCTTTGGCGACGTTCTCCTGACGGAAGTCATACTCACCCTTTTTGAACGCTTCAAGCAAAACGGTATCGTCCAGATAATAGTCGTAACGTTCGAAATCAAAATTCAGCTGCCCGACACGCGCCGGATGGTCTTTTGCCCAGTAATCGTCGAGGCGCTCGTAAACCACATACTGCCCCATGCTGTAATCTGAAATGCTATAGGGGCCACTGCCCAGCGGAACCTCGTCAAAGGGTTCGGCAAAATCCAGATCGGCAAAGCCATGCTCCGGAAACACATTCAGCGTCGCCAGGCTGACCAGCAGGCTCTTGCTGGGGATCTCGAGATTAAAGCGCACCCGGCCTTCATCCAGTGCCTCGACGGTTACGCCTTCGTAAAAGGTTTTGAACTGGGGTACACCGTCTTCCATGAACAGGTTGAAGGTAAACACCACATCCGATGCCTGAATGGGTTCACCGTCCTGAAAGGTCGCATCCTGGTTCAGATGAAAGATGATCCAGCTGTTATCGGCACTGTATTCGATTTGCTCGGCAATCAGACCGTAGTAGACAGCGGTTTCGTCACCATTACCGATCATCAGACTATCGAACAGGTAGTCGCGTATACCGGAGGGCGTGGTTCCGCGTTGAGCAAAACGATTGAAGTTATCGAAGGTGCCACGCACCCCATAAGTCACATACCCCTGACGAGGCGCGTCCGGGTTGACGTAATTCCAATGCGGATAATCGGCCGGATACAGCGGTTCCCCGCGTTCGGCAATGGCATGGGATACAATCACATCCTCGGCCTGGGCGGCGACTGACACACACAAGCCCAATACCAGACTCAACAAGACTCTCATAGCGATACTCTCCAGATTCTGACCCCACCGGGCGCTAAACACATGCCAACCCGCTTTGGCTGGTACTGATAATACGCCACCGACGCCTTGCCGGTTTCGTTTGGATACATCAAGTTCCCTGATGCCCCCTCAACGCGCTTTCCTTACGCCCTGCCTATAGCGCTAGACGATAGCAGAGGGAGCCGGGCGAAGGTATGCCCTAACCAGATCATTTACCCGAAACATCACGCTAACACACTGATTTTGATAATTTTTTTAGAAAAGGTGTTGCATTGGAAATTTCCAATGGTAAGATGCGCCCCGCTTTCGAAGGAAACGGCCAGACGCGGCTGCTTGAAAACAGCAACGTCCTATCGGAAGCTTGTGTGTCCCGTTCGTCTAGTGGCCTAGGACACCGCCCTTTCACGGCGGTAACAGGGGTTCGAGTCCCCTACGGGATACCATTTGATTTTAGCTTGCGTGAATAGCTCAGTAGTGAAGCACAACCTTAAACCAGGTTGGGGCTGGGCAGGTAGGATCGCAAGTTCAGCAGGCTTCGAAGAAGCCTCAGAAAGTAAGACCTTTAGTGTTTTGTGGTTAGAAAGTGCGGGAATAGCTCAATGGTAGAGCACAACCTTGTCCGAGGTTGGGGCGGGACGCGCAGTCTCGCGAGTTCAGGCTTCGCAGAAGCCTCAGAAGGTAATAACTTTAGTGTTTTTTAGTTAGAAAGTGCGGGAATAGCTCAGTGGTAGAGCACAACCTTGTCCGAGGTTGGGGCGGGACGCGCAGTCTCGCGAGTTCAGGCTTCGCAGAAGCCTCAGAAAGTAATAACTTTAGTGTTTTTTAGTTAGAAAGTGCGGGAATAGCTCAGTGGTAGAGCACAACCTTGCCAAGGTTGGGGTCGCGAGTTCGAATCTCGTTTCCCGCTCCAAATTAAAGATGAAGCAGCCCCGGCTGCTTTTTCTGTTTATGGGAACGAGATTCTAGATCGTTGCGATCAATCACATCCGGGGGATTTACCCTTCGGGCGCTAACGCGACGTCAATCGTTCCTGACGATTGATCCGGATCCAAATTAAAGAACCCAGCCGAGTGCTGGGTTTTTTATGCCTTGAAGGTAATCAGGAAATAGCTCATCGGTAGAGCACTAAAGCACTCTTACAAACTCGCCCACCACGCGATACGTTGATGACTGATCTTCGGTCAGCTCCAGCACTTCAAAGGCCTCGTCATAGGAATTTGGCTTAAGCAAAACCCTACTATGCTTCCAGCCACTATCATCTTCTACCTTGAAGCTCTCGTATTCTTTGACTGTATAGTTGGCACCACTATCACTATCAATCACATCCGTATGCTCAACTAATACAATTTTTCCATTGCGGCTTCCGCCCCGATCTAGTCGAAAAAGACAAACTGAACCATTAGGAATAACTTTGTTCATAGATTCCCCTACCACTTTGCAAGCATAAAGACTTTCACTTACTCTTACATCATCAGGGACAGGAACCCACTCTCTGTTCTCGGCCTGTTGAAGTTCACTGAAGCGCCCTGCCGCTACTTGCAAATCATATAGTGGTACAGCATTCACAAAAGGTCTCAAGTCAACTGTATCTTCCGCTTGCACTTTCAAAGGAGGGTTGTGTAAAGGAATGTGCTGCTCTAAATAATCATGAAGATCCCTATTGCATGCATAAACATAAGTGCCCTTGATACCTCGGAGCATAATCGTCTTATAGATATTCAATATATATCTACGCAAGTCATCTGGATCCTTTATACTTTGCTTTCCATTTCTATCAAAATAATTATCCACATCAATTACAATTTCATTCCGCTTTTTGTCGTAAGTGATTTCCTTACCAAAAATAATTGCAGCATAATTCAGATCATAGCCTTGAGTAGTATGAATACAACCCACCTCATGGTCTGCACCTTTCGCATTTATCCAGTCTGCATTAGTACTATTCCATCGCAACTGGTAGCCCTCAATCTCAATATCAAATAGGCTATTATCCTTTTTCGATACCCAAGGCCATGAGTACCCTGCAATCATTCGGGCAAGACCGAATACCTGATTCCTTTCTTTTATCGTAGTTATCATAGATTCGATAGAATCGAACAGGGAAAACTCATAATTTTTAGAATTGTATGTCTTTCCTGGCTGAAGGCATACATTTAACATCTTATCTATAAATTCAACATAACCATTGCCAGCACAAACTCTAAACTGTGACACAAGCGTCTGAACTTGTGTAAACTTCGATTTTTTTAGCTTACTGAAAACTTCAGGATCTACATCTGAAGGCTTAATAGATTGATTTTCATCATAAAAGAAAACAGATTTATCTGCCTGTTTACAAACCCAATCTACTTCAGTACAAGTATGTTTATCAAAACCCAAGGCATCGCAAGCTTTGTCGAAAGCTCCATAATAGGCGCCTAAATTCACGCGCCTGCGCAATCGATGAGATTCATCGACTAGTACTATATCGTATTTATTTTTTGCCAATTCAGAAGGACTAATAACCATGTCAGCACTCAAACCACTAACATTTCTAAAGGCTTTTTTTAACGTATTCCTGAAAGACGTCATAGGTACAACCAAAGCCATATTCGGTTTTTTGTAGCGATATTTGAGAATTTTTAATAAATCACGAACCTCTTTCTCTTCGTTAGAAAATTCACGAAAATTGATATCATCGCCTTCAGATTGAAGCAATTTAAATAGAAAAACTGCAAGAATAGATTTTCCTGTACCAGCACCACCTTGAACTACTAAGCTCTTTACCTTGCTATCCTGTAACGCATACATGATACCAAGCAGTCCTTGCCGCTGATCGAAAGAGAGCGTTTTGTACGGTGAATATTTAAACAAGTCGGAGTTATCAATGGATTCCAGTGAGTGATCCACCACTCCTTCGCCACGCAACTTATTCCAAACTGTCTTGAAAATATCCGCATAGAGATCATTTTTCTGATAATAGTTATGGTCAACTAATCCGAGATTTCCATTCAGCAACGAATATTTACCGTCAGCAGCCATATATTTGATAAGATTTGACTCTACATCCATTGTGGCCGATTTATTGAAACGCTCGCTGCTTATCAGGTGTACTGAGGTTAACTGACCCTTATCAATATGTTTCAGGTGGGTATTCATACGATTGAGCGTATCTGTAGTTTCACCAACATAGGCTCGTTTCTTTATGCCACCACTTAATATATATACTAGTGGCCAATGGTTGCTAGCATAAGCGTTATTACTAATATCACCTAAGGTGTCTGCGGAAAAATTATAACGACTTACTTCAACAAGTTTCTGGTAGTTCATAATTCTGTGTACTTTTTAGCATTGCCTTTTGCTTTATCAACTGGATATTTATTTTTATTTATTTCAATCTTATCGGTAACAATAGTATAAACATCTAATTCATAAGCATCCGCCAAAAGCAATGCGTACGCAAAAACATCTGCCAACTCTTCCTTTACTTTATTGACATCCGCTTCTTCAGATGATTTCCATAGAAAGGCTTCCAAAAGCTCACTCGCCTCTATACTTAATGCTAAAGCCAAGTCTTTTGGGTTATGAAATTGTTTCCAGTCACGCTCGTCACGGAACTGCCTTAGCTTGCCAATTAGTTCATCCATATCTTCGCCTAACCCCTTTCTACAGCTACAATCTAACAATAAAGCTTGTACTTTACCAAAGCCTTATCCTTACCACAGCTATAGGCTAGTATTTCAGGCTATCAGCCTTCAAAGTCCAAACTTAGCTTTCTCATTATAGATCCAATTGTCAATGGCCATCTATTCTGACCCACCCTCCTTCTGGCCATTAATTTTGACCCACTCCGCGTGGCCTTGGCCACAGAAACCAGTAGCGTTCTCCGCTTCGTGCAGAAGTCGGGGACAGATCATTGAAGGAGTGGGTTGTGATACACAAGATCAAAGGGTTATACGACAACGGCCGCGGGCTGTCCGTGCGCGCCATCAGCCGGGAACTTGACCTGTCATGCAACACGGTGCGCAAGTACCTGCGCATGAATGAGACCGACATCGGTGCCCGGTTGGGCGATCCGTCACGGACCAAGAGTTCAGTGTCAGGTGGATCCCGGTGAGCTGCTCGGGGTTATGGTCGGTGGCGTAGAGCTCACACTGCACTTTTTGGTGTTCGTGCTGTCCTGCTCCCGGTTGATGTCTGTCGGAGTATCATTCCGACCGCTGGACACGGCGACGTTCATCCAGCTGCACGATGAAGCCTTCCGGTATTTTGGTGACGTCACCGAAGAGTGCGCGTACGACCAGACCAAGCTGGTGGTGATCCGTGAACAGTACCGGGAACTGACGCTCAACCAGCGCTTCCATCAATACGCCAGCACCGCAGACTATCGCATACATGCCTGCGAGGGTTACGACCCCGAGAGCAAGGGCAAGGTCGAAGCCGGCGTCAAATACGTCAAGCAGGATTGTCTGTACGGTGAGGTGTTCTCGGATGAGCAAGCAATCCGCGCACATATCCAGCACCGGCTGGGACCGTGGCTAACGCCCGCTCAACAGTTCGACTATAAGACCGAATATGGCATTTATGCTTACCACTTACGCGATGTCTGTCAAGATAGTTGAAACTGGTGATTTGCCAGAGCGATCGCGCCCCAAACCGAAGTATTCCAGCGAACAAAACAAAAGGCTGTTGATTACTATTTCAGCCATGGCGGAATACATAAGACACCCACGGAATACATAAGACACCCACCGTTAACTTTTGTAACTACTGTGGGTAGACAAGATATACACCCAACACAACTGGATGCCAATCCAGCGCAAATGGCTTCAGCGTCTCGCCCAGCAACTGGTGCACGAGGTCATCATCGACCGGACAAGTTAATTGTCGCTCAATAGTTAATCACCCTTTTGCCGACGACGGCGGTGTGAAGCAAATGGACAAGGTGCCGGGAAAACAGTTGGCTACCGTGCTGGAGAAGCTGAATGAGGCAACGTGGCCGGAGCAGAGCGCCTAATCATATTGCGCTAATGGCATCTACACGCTTCGAACCTATGTCGATTTTTTGATTATTTTTTCGACACAATCGATTGCTATGTTCACCACATCGACATAGACTCGCCAAAATCACTTTCTATGTCGAAATTTCAAAGGAATATGTACATGGCCTGGCGACCAGACCAACCTTACAATCAGCTTCCCCTACTTCCACCAGCCAAAGAGGCCACGGAGACGCTGGCCATTCTCAAAGCCTGTATTCCTGCTCGCGCCGCCCTGGCTGAGCTAAAACAGGCCGGTGAGCTGATTCCCAATCAGGCATTGCTAATCAACCTGCTGCCACTTCTTGAGGCCAAAGACAGCTCCGAAATCGAAAACATCGTCACCACAACCGACAAGCTTTTCCAGTATTCACGGGACGGTCAGGGTGCCGACCCGGCTACCAAAGAAGCCCTCAGATACCGGCGAGCATTGTACGAGGGGTTCGTGCAACGGCACCAAAAGCCACTGTGTACCAATACTACGGTGGAGCTATGTTGCACACTCAAGGGCGTGGATATGGATATCCGAAAAGTACCCGGAACTATTATCGGCAACCAGTCGACGGGTGAAACCATTTATACCCCACCATCTGGCGAACCGGTTATCCGTGACCTGCTTGCCAATTTAGAGAACTATTATCACGCCAGCGATGACACAGACCCACTGATAAAAATGGCCGTCAGTCACTACCAGTTTGAGGCCATTCATCCCTTCCACGATGGCAATGGCCGGACCGGAAGAATCGTGAATGTGCTTTACCTGATCGAACAGCAGCTTCTGACCTTGCCCATTTTGTATCTGAGCCGTTACATCGTGCAGCACAAAAGCGATTACTACCGGCTTCTGACGCACGTCACCCGAACCGGTGACTGGCAGGAATGGATCATATTCATGCTCAACGGGGTGGCGCAGGTATCGTCGTGGACCTGTGCAAAGATCGCCGCCATGCGTAAGCTGATTACTCAAACAGAAGTCTACGTAAGACACCAACTGCCCAAGATTTACAGCTATGAATTGGTCCAGATTCTTTTTGAACAGCCCTACTGCCGCATCAACAATCTGGTCGACAAAGACATCGCCAAACGGCAGACGGCGTCCAACTACCTGAAACAACTGGTTGAGATTGGTGTACTGCAAGAAAAAACCGCCGGCAACGAAAAGCTTTTTCTCAATCCGCGTCTGCTGCGCCTGATGACCAACGACAGCAACGAACTGCAGCCCTACTAATGAATTCAGCAATTCAGGACCCAAACTCTTCGCTCACACAGACACGATCGAACAACAGGTCAGCAACGCCCTGACCCACGGCAACAAACTCACCCAGTCCACTCTCGCGAAAGCATTCTGTTAATGGCCATCTAAAATGACCCAGTTGGCCAAGCGAATCCCTGGCACGTTTTCAAACTGCTTGGTGTTGTGGGTCACTACTATTAAACCTTGCGACCTCGCGTGGCCAGCTATTCAAGTATTCAAGCTTCACTCGCTGCGCGTTGACCCCCACCTGAAGGAAGGGGTTTGCCGCGCTTGATTTGATCAGCAGGACCGGGGGGGTTGGTGGGGAAATGCGTGTGCTAGCCATGTGATAAATTGAGGGGTACCGGTGAAGTGGTAGCAACCAAGGTTGGCGGCTCACTGGAGAATCTGGTGCGTGTTGGCGAGCTTTAGATGCCGCTTTAGCCTTAGTGCCACAGGGCCTACAGCGGACATACATGAGGCAAATGACTGCGATAAATGAGGAACACCACCACCGGGGCCTGGACGATGGTCGGAATATGGTTCGGTTACTGCCATTTATCGAGTTTGCGCGGGAAGAAGGGCTGTTAACCCCGCCGAATATCGCACACTTGAAGGGTTGCGTTGCGTTGAATCGACTGGAGAGTTAAGTTTCCCATGGGTTGATGACGTTCAACCCAGCAGCCTCAAAAGGGCTGGTGTTGCGGGTGGCGATGGTGAAGCCGTTGGCAAGGGCGACGGCCGCAATGAAAGCATCAGCCGTTTCAACCGCCAAGCCGGCAGCGCGGGACTTGGCCAGCAGCTCGGCATAAGCCTTCGTGCAAGCCATATCGAACGAAAGCACCCGATTGGCGAACATCGGCAGCAGGCGCTTTTCCAAGCTCTCATGCAGGCTGTCCCGGCGCTTTCCTACCGGCATCAGCGCGATACCCGCACGCAACTCGGCTACCGTGATTGCGGACAGGTAGAGCGTTTCGAGCGCTTGCGCGTCGATCCAGTCAATGACGCTGGCATTGGGCTTCTGGCGCTGCGGCTCCGAAATTACGTTCGTATCGAGCAGGATCATTCGAAACTCACCGCACGGGCCGGAGACTTGATGCGCGCGCTCTCAGACAAGGCGTGCTCTTCATCGGTTAGGCCGCCAACCTCGCGGGCGATGGAGGCCAAGTACGAGCCAAGTTTCACGCGGCCATCGGGCCTCGCTGCCCGCTCCAAGATGTCGCGGATTTCGGCCTCGGTGCTGCGGCCGTGCAGGGCGGCTTGGATTCGGATGGCCCGATGTACCTCATCGGGCAGATTTCTTACATTCACATTTGCCATTCGGTAGCCTTCCAATTTAATGCTGTCAATGACCCCATTGTATGGTATTGATACCACAGCGCAAACATTTTTTATGTGGCATGTTCAATTTGGGTAGCCAATTTAATTGCTAGCATCTAATGGTTGCTGCGCAAAAGCTATACTGGGCGCTGAATATCCAGACATAAGGCGGAAACGGTTTAGCGAGAACTTAAGGAGTTGTTTTGAGATTAGCCTGCATTTCCGACACCCACAGCCTGCATCGACGCATACCAGACGTGCCGGATGGTATAGTGGGGTTCTGGGGACATTCCGTCCTAATCTAACACTTATCTCTACAGCCCTTGCCTCATAGGGTGTCCAGAGGTGTCTTAATTTTCATTTTGCACGATTGATTGCATAATCTCATCTAAGTCGAGCGGATTTTGTTCAAAGCTGAAGCTGTAGGTCCCGTTCAAATTGATATTATGCCAGGCCACTGGTGAAACCTGCTTGATAATTTCGAGCTTCTTATCGTCACCTTCCTCCTCAAAATGCTCGAGTAATCGCGTCAGTATCAGCGAGTTAAAATAAATAATGGCGTTGGTTAATAGCCTCGCACATTCATTCCACAAGACGATTTCATCGCCTGGTCACTGTTGAAAATCTCCGGGGCGCCGTATTGGCTCAGGGCGTCTTGCAGTGCGTCTACACAGAACGCGGCATCCATGGTGTTGCTCAGTCGCCAACTGAGCACCTTGCGGCTGTACCAGTCGA
>Ga0307944_1000059_pt1 | contig 57642 bp, 46 predicted proteins | sample OrgLakmetagen179_FD_201831 | JGI IMG/M metagenome (GOLD analysis project Ga0307944, IMG submission 201831) | Saline water microbial communities from Organic Lake, Antarctica - #179 | ecosystem: Environmental > Aquatic > Non-marine Saline and Alkaline > Saline | place: Antarctica: Organic Lake... | reverse complement strand
GCCAAAGAATCCGGCAGAAACAAGGCTTGTCTGCCTACTCCGGCCAGTTCGGAAAATCTGTAACCCACGGTGACAAGTCAATAGTGGAGGGATCCGGTTGACGCACCCGACTGGATGAACTATTTTGATCTTGATATATTAGTATTTCCTAATAATTAAACAGATATTACCCTGGAGTGACCATGCCTAATTCATTTCAAGTCCTGATCGTTGGCGGAGGGGCAGCCGGCATATCAGTCGCGGCATCCCTGAAGCATCGTGATTCATCACTGCGCATTGCTATTGTTGAGCCTACCGAAACTCATGTATACCAGCCTGGCCAGACTCTGGTCGGACGCGGTGTTATGTCCTTGCAGCAACTTAAAAGACCGGTTAAGGGGTTAATCCCTGCTGGTGTTGAGTGGATCAAAGCATCCGTAACCGGCTTCTCTCCGGATACCAATGAAGTAACCCTTGATAACAACGATACACTTGGATACGAACAACTTGTCGTCTGCCTTGGGTTGAAACTGGATCTGGAAGGGATTGAGGGTCTGACAGAAACGCTTGGCAAAAACGGCGTCACCTCTAACTATATCACCGACCTGTCAACCTATACCTGGGATCAGGTCCAGAAGCTCACCAGTGGCCGAGCCCTGTTCACCCAGCCGCCCATGCCGATTAAATGTGCCGGTGCTCCGCAAAAAGCCATGTATCTCAGTTGTGATTTCTGGAAAAAAGAAAGTCGGCTTTCCGGGATGGAGGTCGAGTTTCACAATGCCGGTGCCGTGATGTTCGGTGTGGCCGAATTTGTCCCGGTACTGGAAAGCTACGTCAAAGATTATGGTATCAAGCCCCGCTTTGGCAGCACCCTGGTAAAGGTTGACGGCCCCGCCAAAAAAGCATGGTTCAAGCAGAGCGATGGCAACATCGAGGAAACCACTTTTGATCTGTTACACGTTACCCCTCCCCAGTGTGCACCTGATGTCGTTGCTCAAAGTGCCCTTGCCAATGAGGCAGGCTGGGTAGAGGTTGATCAGACTACTTTGCAACATTCCCATTTCAAGAACATTTTTTCGCTCGGTGATGTCTGCTCGGCCCCTAATGCCAAGACCGCGGCGGCGGTTCGAAAACAGGTACCGATTGTCGCTGATAACCTGGTCGCCGCCCGCAAAAACCAACCGATGACCGGTATTTATGACGGCTATGGTGCTTGCCCGCTGACCGTTGAAGTCGGCAAAGTTGTCCTGGCAGAATTCGGCTATGGTGGCAGTCTGAAGCCGAGTTTCCCACTGGATGCCAAAGTACCCAGCCGCTTCTACTGGTGGATGAAAACGACAGGCTTCCCCTGGGTGTACTGGCATCTGATGATGCGTGGCAGGGAATGGCTGGTAAAAACCAAACCCTGAAACACTGATGCACCAATCAATCGACAAAAAAAACCCCGGATATCCGGGGTTTTTTGACGGCAAAATGAGCCGTTATACCTTGGTAGTGCGCAGGTAAGGACGGATCTCATCCCAGCCTTGAGGAAAGATGTCTTTCGCCTCTTCATTGCTGATCGATGGCGGAATAATAACATCATCACCCGGACGCCAGTCGGCCGGTGTAGCAATGCGCTTGGCATCACCCAGTTGCAGAGCATCAATTACCCGCAGTATTTCATCAAAATTCCGACCTACAGACATTGGATACGTCAGCGTCAAACGGATCTTTTTATTCGGATCCACAATAAATACTGAACGCACCGCCGCTGTTTTACTTTCGCCGGGGTGAATCATATCGTATTGCGTGGCGATCGATAAATCCGGATCGGCCACAATGGGGAAATTCAATGTGGTATTCTGGGTCTCATTAACATCTAAGATCCACTTATTATGCTCTTCAACTGTATCGGTTGACAGCCCCAATGGCTTTACGTTGCGTTTGGCAAACTCGTCCGATAACTGCGCCGTACGACCCATTTCAGTAGTACACACCGGGGTAAAGTCAGCCGGGTGGCTGAAAAAGAATGCCCAGGAGTCGCCCAGCCACTCGTGAAAGGTAATCTTTCCTTCAGTGGTTTCAACAGTAAAGTCGGGTGCGGTGTCGCCTAATCTTAAAGTCACTATTGTTCTCCTTCCTTTGTGAGCTAACGTAAGTGGAATGGCTAGCTTGCCTTCCACCCTTTCAATATATTAGAGTAGTCTAATAATTTAAAAACATACTGAACTATTCAGCTAATAGTCAATCACTATGTCAGTTTAGTTTGACTCGGGTCAAATTCTTAAATCACCCGGTCTATACACTGTTCAAAATCACTCGGCCGAGGTATATCATGGAGTTAGACCCCCTTTTACTGTCCCGACTGCAGTTTGCATTTGTGGTCTCCTTTCATGCAATTTTCCCGGTTTTTACAATCGGGCTAGCTTCCTACATCGCGGTGCTTGAAGGGCTCGCTTATAAAACCAACAACCCAGTTTGGTCAACGCTGTCGCGGTTCTGGACTCGGGTGTTCGCTGTCGTTTTTGGCATGGGGGTAGTTTCCGGTATCGTTATGGCATTTCAGTTTGGCACCAACTGGAGTAACTTTTCTTACACCAGTGCCAACTTTCTGGGTCCTATTCTGAGCTATGAGGTAGTTACCGCATTTTTTCTGGAAGCATCTTTTTTGGGCGTCCTTCTGTTTGGCCGAGACAAGGTGCCTCCCGGTGTTTTTCTCCTGTCGGCGATTCTCGTTGCAACCGGCACCTTCATCTCTTCATTCTGGATCCTCTCCGCTAACAGCTGGATGCACACACCCGCTGGCGTAGAGATGCGCGGTGACTTGCTGTATGTCACATCCTGGGCCGAGGCGATATTCAATGCATCCTTGCCCTACCGCTTTACCCATATGGTGCTTGCTTCATTTCTGACCGGCGGCTTTGTGGTGGCAGGGGTCAGCGCCTGGTATCTGTTAAACGGCCGGGAAACAAGCGCAAACCGCGCGGCACTGTCCATGACACTCTGGTTACTGTTATTGATAGCACCGTTGCAAGCCTGGGTCGGCGACCTGCACGGCCTCAACACGCTGGAACATCAGCCAGCTAAAATATCAGCCATGGAGGGTAACTGGGAAACCAGAAGCAATGTACCACTGTTACTGTTTGCCTGGCCCGACCAGGAAGCCCAAAGCAACCGGTTCGAGCTTGGCATACCGGGTTTGGCAAGCTGGATCCTGACTCATGATGTAAACGGTACGGTTCCCGGCCTTGATCAGGTTGCACGGGAGGATCAACCCCCCGTCTGGCTGGTATTCTGGTCTTTCCGCATCATGGTCGGACTCGGCTTACTGATGATTGCAGCTGCAGTGACCGGGCTGATCTTGCGTCGCAACGGAGCCGTTTATACCAGGCGCTGGTACCTGAGATCGCTGACCGTTATGAGTCTGACGCCTTTCGTTGCGGTGCTTGCAGGCTGGTTCACGACGGAGGTCGGACGAGGACCCTGGCTAATCTACGGAATAATGCGTTTTGAAGAAGGGCTGACTCCGTCGCTCCAGGGTTGGATGGCACTGACTACACTGATTGGTTACATCGTGGTTTACGCCATGATTTTCACCGCAGGTCTCTACTACCTAATGCGTATTTTGCGAGATGGCATGGAAAGCCAGCCTCACTCCGAGCAGGAAGAAGCGCCTGCTCATCGAGCCAAACGACCACTGTCTGCCGTGGATGTTCCCCTTGAAGAAGGAGCCCGATAATGGATTCCATGTTTGATCTTGTGCCCATCTGGGCCGGTATTATCGGTTTTGGCATCATGATGTATGTATTGATGGATGGCTTTGATCTTGGCCAGGGCATTCTGTTTCCATTCGCGCGAAATGAAGAAGATCGCGATATTATGATGAATTCTGTTGCTCCGGTCTGGGATGGCAATGAAACCTGGCTGGTGTTGGGTGGCACCGGCTTATTGGCAGCTTTCCCACTGGTCTATACGGTATTTTTGCCGGCGCTCTATCTAGGTGTATTTGTGTTACTCGCCGGTTTGATTTTTCGCGGTGTTGCGTTCGAATTCCGATTCAAGGCACGAACGTCGAAGTACCTATGGAGCTGGTCCTTTTCTGTTGGTTCGATTCTGGCAACCTTCGCGCAAGGCGCTGTTGTGGGTTCTTATATTCAGGGCTTTGAAACCGAAAACTTCCGCTTTGTAGGCGGCGCTTTCGACTGGCTTACGCCTTTCACAGTTCTAACCGGGCTGGGTATGCTGGCTGGCTATGCACTGCTTGGCAGTACCTGGTTGATCCTCAAAACCGAGGGGGAGCTGCAGTCCTGGGCTTACCGTATTACGCCCACGCTTCTGGCTATGGTTATTGCTGTGTTCGTGGCTATCAGTATCTGGACACCGTTGATGGACCCTATGGTCCAATCACGCTGGTTCGATCAGTTCAGCCTGATTTGGCTGCTACCATTAGGTGCGCTGCTGTCTATGGCTGTGCTGGTCAGAGCTTTAATGAAGCGACAGGAAGGGCTTCCTTTTGTGGCTACTATGGGTATATTTGTATTCGCTTATCTGGGGCTGGCAGCCAGTAAGCTGCCCTATATCGTACCACCGAACTACACTTTGTGGGATGCGGCCTCTGCAGGCGAATCGCAACTGTTTTTGCTGATCGGTTTGCTGTTCGTCATACCCTTTGTACTTATGTATACCGCCTGGACCTATTGGGTATTCCGGGGCAAAGTAAAGGCTGGGATGGGTTATCACTGAGCGCAATTCATCTGCTGGCATGGCGCAGTCATCGACATTACTCAGAGACATCACTGCGCCCGTTAAAGGACTGATCAGGCTGTCGGTGTTTGCCGGTATTGTCGCTGGCACCGGCGGCATCCTGCTCTGGGTCGGAGTCGCAGGCGCCATTGATTCGGTGTTTAACCAGTCACAGCTCGCCTTTTCCAGCTTCGGAGTTGCTTTAATCGGCATACTCCTGCGCAGCACTGGTACCTGGGCTCAGGCTCAGTTTGGTTCTAAGGCCTCTATCATTGCGCGACGATCGCTACGCCAACGCCTAGTAACGTTCTGGGCAACAACCTCGCCGCTGAGTTTGAAATCGATATCGCCCGCAGCGCGAAGCACTCACCTGCTCGAAAATATCGATGCTCTTGATGGATACATAGCCCGGTTTCTTCCGCAGATGAGCATTACTCTGGCTGTTCCCGCCATTATTGTCGTGATCGTAGCGACTTTAAACTGGGTGGCCGCTCTGCTACTTCTGGTATCCGCACCACTGATTCCTTTGTTTATGGCGCTGGTTGGCATGGGTGCAGAGACGATCAGTCGTCAGCACTGGCTGACAGTGACTCGCCTCTCGGATCAATTTCTGGACAGAATTCGGGGGCTGACAACCCTTCAACTTTTCAGTGCTGTAGAAGACGCTGAAGTAACACTGGCTCGCACCAGTGATGACTACCGCAGATTGACCCTGAAAACGCTGAGGATCGCTTTTCTGTCGTCGGCAGTACTGGAATTTTTTGCGTCAGTGGCCATCGCTATGCTTGCCATCTTTATTGGATTCAGTTTGCTGGGTTATCTGAACTGGGGTCCGGCGACTGATATTACCCTGTATTCCGGGTTGCTGATTTTGCTGCTGGCACCCGATTTCTTTCAACCCTGGCGCACCCTGGCCCAGCACTACCATGACCGGGCCACCGCCATTGGCGCTGCCGATGAACTGGCACAAGAACTCTATACAAATGATTCAGACATATCTTCTCAGACTACGGAAGCGCCAGCCACCTCACAGGTAATTGACCAGGGTTTGATTGTCAGGATGCAAAGCATTGACTTGGCATTTTCAGGTCGGGGAGACGTGCTGGGTCAGTTTTCGATGTATATTAAACAACCGGCCTGGATTGTTATCACGGGACAGAGTGGTTCAGGCAAGACAAGCGTGTTGAATATTCTCGCAGGCTTCCTGACACCTGATGCCGGTACGGTTGAACTTTATGGTAAAAAACCAGGTGAAGAAACGGTTTTTTGGCTGAGTCAGTTCCCCTGGCTGCTGTCCGGTACCTTGCGCGAAAACCTGCAATTGCTATCTCCCGATGCTTCCGATGAACAGATGCTATCTGCAATAGACAGAGTTGATCTCAGTGCCTTCGTACAACAATCACCGCAAGGACTTGATGCGCCCATCGGAGAGCTGGGCCACCGGTTGTCTGGAGGTCAGGCTCAGCGCCTTGCCCTGGCCAGGGTATTTCTCTCCGATGCACGTGTAATCCTGTTGGATGAACCTACAGCGGCGCTGGACTCACATAGTGCAAGCGTTGTGCTGGCAAATATCAGAACGCTGGTCTCCAGTCAGCATCGCACTGTCATTATGGCCAGCCATGACTCGCAAACACTGATAGCTGCGGATAAGGTCATCCATTTAAAAGAAACCAACCAACTATGAAAGCACTGGTTCCCTGGATCCGATTGATTCTTCAGCACAGAAACCGCGTGCTCGTTGGTGCTTTACTGATGGCTTTGACGATTCTGGCGGGTACTGCTTTGCTGGCTCTTTCAGGCTGGTTTATTACGGCCAGCGCAGTTACCGGTCTGTTGCTGGCTTCCGGTGTCAGTGCCTATCTCGATGTCTATGTACCGGGCTCCGGGATAAGAGCCTTCGCTCTGACGCGCACACTGGCTCGATATGGCGAACGTCTCTATAACCATGACACTGTGTTGCGGCTGCTGGCAGACATTCGAGGCAGGCTGTTCAGTACCCTTGGACACACAGAACCCGCGGCCCTCAAAGCGACACATTCTTCAGTCTGGCTATCCCGCCTGACGCGCGATGTCGATGCATTGGACAGCCTCTATCTGCGATTAATAGCGCCGCCCATTGTAGCTGTGCTGGCAACGGCACTGGTTCTCGGCGCCATGGCATTTACGTTACCAGTCACAGCACTGACGCTTGGACTGGGATTTGTATTGCTGTTGACACTGAGCGCTGTGCTGCCTGCCTGGATTGGCAGGCAAAGTGCTGAAAACCTTGTTGAAATGGAATCCGCCTTGCGCCAGCAAAGCATCGACTACCTCAGCGGTTTACCCGAACTACAAGCTGCCCGACAGTCACATATCAAAGCCGACGCCCTGATGCGGACTCAGGATCAATTGCAGAAGCAACAGCGCCAGCAAATTGCGACAGTATCAGTGGTCGAGTCGCTGCAAAGCGCTTTATTGGGTGCCCTGGTTTTACTAACCCTGCTATCGAGCCTGCTGGCCTGGCAACAAGGCACCCTTTCCGGGCCCGTTGCCACAATGTGGACATTAGCCATAGTTGCATTGGGTGAAGCTTACACCAGTCTCCCCAAAGCCTTTTCTGAATTCAGTAAAACACGACTGTCAGCTCAGCAATTGAACAGCCTCGATCAATTACCGCAACGCCATTCCTCAACCACACCGGATCTACAAACGACACTGCGAACGCTCAGTTTACAGCAGGTCCAACCGGCTCATCCCGGACATCCCCCACTGGCTCAGGTCACGGTTGAACTGCGAAAAAATCAAACTCTGGTTATCACCGGGGATTCGGGATCAGGTAAATCTAGTCTGGCAAGTCTACTGGGAGCAGACCGTACACCGGTATCTGGTCAGGTACTGATAAACGCAGTACCGCTTGCGGCAAAGAGCAGCGCAGACTGGCGTCGACAAATAAGTTGGTTAACCCAGGAAACCGTACTCTTCTCGGCTACAGTCATGGACAATTTAAGGGTTGCGAAGCCCTCAGCAACGGAACGGGAACTGTGGCATGTACTTGCCCAGGTCAACCTGGAAGAGCGATTCGAGCACACCAGGGATGGGCTCAACACCTGGATTGGGCAAACCGGCCTGGCACTGTCTGGTGGCGAACAACGCCGACTGACACTGGCCCGGACTCTATTGCGACAAGCACAACTTTACATACTGGATGAGCCCTTTCGTGGGGTTGATGCGGCGACTGGTCATCTCATACTGCCACGTATCGAACAAGCACTTTCCACAAAAACCGTTATCTGGATTGCCCATGAAAACAGCGTATTGCCCAGAGCTAACCAGAAAACTCACCTGGCAATGCAGACCTGACAACCGTAAAACCCAATGGATAACGCCAACAACATCACCGGTCGGCTACAGGAACACAAAAGTAGGTAATGGGTCCGGCATCTGATCCACGATTATAGGTTTATGAAAATTAATGTGAGCCAAATGGAGTAGAAGTTCGTAATGAGTTGAATGATATTACTGAAGAGAATCTAATGTTTAATTTCTTAAAGAAAGACCCAACAAAAGCCCTGCAAAAAGCCTACGAACGTAAGTTGACTGAAGCGCAGTTTGCTCATCGAAACGGTGATGTACGGAGCTATTCGATGTTATCCGAAGAGGCAGACGCTCTGTATCAGAAGATTCAGGCTGCCAAAGCTGAGACGGAATAAAGGCTTACCCAGCCCTGTGGAACCGCAACGCCCTCTAACGTTGATTTGTCTTTACAAAAGAATCATCGCCAGCCACAAAGTTTCCAGCTTTGCGGCGCTGGAGCACAGCAACGATGTAATCTTCTGTTGCCGCCTTCTGGCCGACGTCCCGGCCTGAAGCCTGACTCAAATACCAGCGATGTTCCAGAATTTCATGAAAGACTTCGGCATCATCAAGACTGCCCTTCAGGTCGCCGGGAATATTTTCCAAACTGGGGTTATACACGTCTGTCAGCCAACGATATGCGGCAACCGCTTCAGGTAGGTCATGTCCCTCGTGCTTAGTCAGAAAGGCCTTGTAGCGGCTAAGGTCATTGAGCAGACGACGAGCCTGATTCTCCTGAGCCTGCAAACCCGTCAGGCTGCTAAGGCGGCGACGGTGATGCCAGTGTTCAAAGACACGGGGCACCATACGCACGCGCTCACCATCATCCACAGTGGTAATTTCCATCTCCTCTACATCAAAACCAAGGTCGTTCAAACGGCGCACCCTCTGCTCAATTTTAAACTGGTCTTCAGTTTCAAATATCTCATCGTATGTCAGCTCCCGCCACAACTTGTTGTATCGATCGACCACTGAATTGGCCAGTTCAACAGGGTCGGAGCCTGCTGGAAGTTGCCGGGCCGCCTCTAGGTCCATCAGATCACCGGCCAGGTTCAGTTCCGCCAGTTCCAGATCATAAGCTCGCTGTCCGTCGCTCAGTGTCGGATAGATTTCACTGGTTTCTGCGTCGACAAGATAGGCCGCCATCAGGCCAGCATCCCGCCTAAACAGAGCGTTGGAGAGTGAACAGTCTCCCCAGTAGATACCACTGAGGTGCAGGCGGGCGAGCAATTCCACCAGCGCGTCCAGCATTTGGCCCAGCTGCGAAACAGCAATACCCTGTTGAATAATGATGCGATAGGGCAAAGCGCCTTCCAGATAATGAGTAACCAACAAGGCGCGGCCGGTCATATCAATGGTGTCGCCAACCAGATCGAATCTCAACTTTGTTTGTGAAACACCTTCATGGCGGTTGGTTACCAAGCCAACAGGCTCAACAACGGGCAGCCCCATCTCTTCCATTTCACGCAGCAAGTTATACTCATTGCGCGCAATTGGCGTCATTAACTCTTTGAGCGCGTAAACTCGGCCTTTGTTGCTGATAAACCGCACGACATTGCGATGGATACCGCAGGCGACTTCAACAAATAACTCTGGTGGCCACTGCGTCAAATGCTTCGACCAGGGATAACGCAGGTCAGTAATGTAGTGGCTGGGCGAGTGAATTTGAATTTTCATGCAAAACCCCTGATTCTGAAACAAAAAAGCCGGCAAAAAAGCCGGCTTTTCACAGTTAGATTTCCGATTTCAGTCGCTCACAACCGGTTAGTGCTATCACCGTCAAAAATGTGCAGTTTGTCGGCGTTTACCTCGAGCACCAGATCATCACCCACTTTCGGTGTTTTGTGCACATCCATCTTGGAAACGATGGACTTGTCATCATTGGCCAATTTGGCATGCACAACAACTTCATGACCAAGCGTTTCAACGATCTGGACCTTGGATCTGATCTCAGCGGTATTTTGCCAGTCATGCTCTTCTTTGGAGCGGATGTGCTCAGGACGGAACCCCACGTAGACCACTTTTCCTTTGCGCTCATTGATTCCAGCTTTCCAGTCTTTGGGCGTCTGAAAAGTAATATCGGGGTGCACCAGCTGGGTGCCGTCGTCGGAGACAGTCATCTTCAGCATGTTCATGTTGGGGGTGCCGATAAACTGCGCCACAAATACGTTTTGCGGACTATCGTACAGCTCCAGTGGTGTGCCGACCTGACGCAGGTTGCCATCGTGCAATACCGCGATCCGATCGCCCATGGTCATGGCTTCTACCTGATCGTGCGTCACGTAAACAGAGGTGATGGCCAGGCGCTTCTGCAGATTGCCGATCTCGGCGCGCATGTGCACCCGAAGTTCTGCATCGAGGTTTGACAGTGGTTCGTCAAACAAAAATACAGAGGGCTTGCGCACTATGGCTCGACCCAGGGCCACCCGCTGACGCTGGCCACCGGACAACGCCTTGGGCTTGCGATCCAGTAACGGAGTCAGTCCCAGCGTATCGGCGGCTTCGGTTACAAGACGGTCAATCTCATCTTTGGGAAGCTTGCGCAAGCGCAGGCCAAAGGCGATGTTTTCGTAGACGGACATATGCGGATACAGGGCGTAGCTTTGAAACACCATGGCTACATCGCGGTCTTTGGGGTGTACGTTGTTGACTACCCGGTCACCAATATACAACTTACCATCGGTGATCTCTTCCAGACCCGCGATCATGCGCAGAGTGGTTGATTTACCACAGCCGGAAGGACCGACCAGAACCATGAATTCTTTATCGCGAATCTCAAGGTCAAGCCCTTTGATGATGTCTACGTCGCCGTAGCTCTTCGATACTTGTTCAAGTTTAATGATAGCCATCAGCTTCCACTCATTTTTGTCGTTATACGAACCCGGTGCCGGGGCAAAGGATGATACAAGCGCCTTTGTAGTTTTCTTACAGGCAATTTTGCTTCATCCGACTAATAGCTCCATTATAGCCGTAATAATACTACCAAATGCAACCCCGAGTCGGACCTGAACACTGAATTTTTTTCAAAACCCCTCTGCAATAGGTTTCTCAGCCTGAGCGCACAGCATTCAAATTCTGCAAAAACGCCCCGATTTCAGAGCCGCTGAACAGATCAGCCGACTCACAGGTCAGTTTTCGACGCCAGTTAGGGTATTCATCACTGGTTCCGGGGATGTTGACGGGTGAATTGATCAGCATCAGGTCTTCCAGCTGTATAGCAACTATTTGCGAACCACAGGACGCAAGATGCTCGTGAATGGCCAGGCAAAGTGGCAAGGTCATCTCTGGTACATTATCTGCCTCACCCGAGATACCGGCGGGCAGGCGCTGATACTTGGCCAGGGCATCAAGGATCGCCTGTTTGGCAACGTTCCGGGCATTGCGCTCGCCCTGAAAATCCACGTCAGTGGCAAACATGCCCAGTTGCTTGCGCAGATCCAGGTCCGACATTGCCCAGAAAGCATGTACGGTGGGCATATCGTGGTTGCACACTATGGCCAGCGCCTTTTGCGCGTAGTCATCAGGCTCGGTACAGACACCGTCAGACATTTCAAAATAGAACACCTTGTTGGAATAAAGCTCAGCGCGCGGGAAGATATCGACCACTTCGTCAGGCACGGTTCCAAGGTCCTCGGCAATGACCATGCACTGGTTACGCTGCGACTCCAGATTAAGGATGCCCAGTAAATCGTACAAATCGTAGTAAACATAGGCACCGAACGCCGCTGATTCACCGGGCGGGCACCACCATAGACGCAACAGAGACATGGCATGATCGATGCGCAGTGCACCGCAGGCGCGCATATTGTTGCGCAACAGGGTGATAAATGAGCGATACCCATCACTTTTGAGCTTGATCGGATCGAAGGGTGGCAATCCCCAGTTCTGGCCGTTGGGTCCAAGCGCATCGGGCGGTGCACCGACCGCTGCATTGAGACAGAAACTTTCCCGGTTACCCCACACTTCAGCGCCGCCGCGATCGGCTCCTACCGCAAGATCCCGGTACAGACCAATGCGCATACCACGAGCCCTGGCCTGACGGTCGATGGCCTGGAGTTGTTCATCGACAATGAACTGCAAGTATTGGAAGTAGGTGATGTCATCGTAATGACCGGCGGCAAAGTCACGCACCGCCTGACTGTGATGGTCCTGGAAGGCGTCAGGCCAACAGGGCCAGCCCCAGGCCGCACTGTCCTGTTTGTTAAAATGCGCCAGTAACGCTTCAAACGTTGCATGCTCTCGCAACGGCTCTCCCTGTTGAGCGACAAAAGCCATAAAAGCCCTATCCCGGCCTGTATCTTGCCCGAGGTGCTGACGCTTGAATACGTCATAAAGAGCAGACATAGCCCGATACTTGATCGCGCAGACCCCGTTGTAGTCAACTTCCGGTTGCTCACGCAAACGCTGCAACTCGGCTTGAAATGCCGGTCCTGCTACCTCCACCTTCAACGCTAACGCTCTGGCAAATTCAGGCACATCTTCAATCGCTGTGTACAGCGGGTTTATAAAGCTGCGGTTGGACGGGCTGTAGGGACTGGCATGTTCCGGGTTTATCGGATAGAGAGCATGAACGGGGTTCAGTCCGATCACATCTGCGCCCTGGTCGGCCAGTTGGTCCACTAGGCGCGCCAGATCACCAAAATCTCCCATGCCCCAATTTTCACTGGAGCGCAGCGTATACAGCTGTATGGCTGTACCCCATATCCGGTCACCCCGGGCCATGGCTTCAGGCTGGAAGCTGGTCGGTGGTGTTATGATCAGGGCCGTTTCGTCAGTCCGTTCCGCCAGCGTCACAGTCAGGCGGTGATAGCCGGTCACAAGGTCGTCTGGCAGCGGCAGTGTCCGTCGCACGTGGCAAGTATCGCCAATCCAGTAGTCACCGGTCTGCTCCAGCTCGTTCGGGTCGAAACGCCCCTCTAAGGCTGGCTGATCCTGCTCAAAATCGATGCGCCAGTATCCGGAACCGGTGCACTCCGACCGGGACATGTAAAGGTTCACATCAAGGCTGCGCAGTGGGTTCACTACCACGATCGGCTCCAAACGCAGCATCCACTGCGATTGATCCAGCTTCTCGGCCAGTTGCTGCAGCCGTTCGGTATTTTCAGGGTCGTAGCCCATGGCCGCCAGAATACGAGTCACATTGGATTGCGCCACCTGCGTCGTAACTCCGCGGTAGTCAACAAAGGTGGAGGATACGTTTCGCAGATAGGCGAGTTTGTCTACCAGCTCCGGATTCGCCATAAAAACCTCACTGAATGTGCTATAAAAACTAGTCCGGCTGCCTTGCCGGTCATCTGCCGGTCATCTGTCGGTCATCTGTCGGTCATCTGTCGGTCAGTGTAGCGACACTGCGGCCAGTTTTCGCGTTCAAACCATTCATACGGGAAGGATTTCCCGACCGGAGGGTTTCCAGCCCCCGGGTGGCAACAGCTGGACACATGCCGTCAGGCCATTTCCCGGGCGTTCTCCACCAGGTAGGCAAAGGACTCCAGCAACCAGCCTCTGACCTGACCCGGCGACGTTTGATAGAACGACTGCCAGGCCCCTCCGCGGTGCTGATTATAAAGAACTATCTGATCGGTATGCTCATGTTGCCAGCAGAGGCGCACGGCATGTGAGATGACGACATCAAGTATCACAAAACCATCAAGCTCCAGTTCAGGGTTGGCCTCGGCAAACGCCATCAGGGCACCCAAAGCCTCAACCGACAACTGACGGTAGGAAGGGCTGTCTATCTGATTCAGCAGGCGCTCAACCAACTGGGCAAATTGCGGTTCACCACCGGTCATATGGCTCGTTACAAGGTCGCTTTGCAGGCGTGTGCGAGGGTCAAACCGGTCTCCGATCACAATACCGCGACATTGTTGCAATACGTTCCAGAGACGCTGATGGAAGGACGCAGGAAAGCGCGGCATAACGCCCTGCTCTTCTCGCCATTGCTGCCAGTCTTCGGCCTCAGGGTCGGGCACATCATCCGGGCTTGAATCAGCTCGCTGCAATACCCCTGTCTGCTTGCGCAGGTGTAATGCTTCCGTCGAAAACAGGCGCCCGACTTCTTCGCTGTAGCTCTCAAGGATTCCGCGGATACGCGTCTGAATGGAAAAGGGGCTCATCGCCACCAGTTGCTCAAACGCCTGATCGGGCTCAAGCGATAGCTCCTGTGCAAACTGCCCCATAATCAACATTGCAAGATGCCCGGGTCGAATAGTCATCATGCCATCAAACAACTCAGGCTCACCGCGCATAATCACTGACAGTATCACCAGTATTTCCTGGTTCAGCATGGCCTCGCGTACATCTGCGCCGCAATTCTGATTAATCAGTGCCAGGGTGTCCCGGTTACTCATCGGAAGACGTATGGTGCCCTGGTCCGAATAGGCACGCCCGACAACAATAATGCGCTGCCGCGCCAGAATTTCTGCAACCGAATCTTCCAGCCCTCCCCAGTATTTGCCCAGTTTACCTGCCGTTTTGCGCAGCACACTCCACTCATGACGAGCACCTGCTCTGCGGTATACCTCTTCAAGCAATACTTTGACCGTCACCCGGGGGGCCAGACCCGGCTCGAAATCGAGACCATGCGCGCTAGCCCAATCTGTCACGATATCCATTTGTTCGTGCAAGTTTTTGCTGGCTTGCAAACGATTCAGTTGCTGGCTAACACTCTCGAAAGGCTCCAGTAACGACAGCACCGAGGGTTGTACAGGCTGACAATAGTCAGAGTCAGGCAACCAGGTTTTACGCTGCAGCCGCACCAGACTCAGTGCATCCGGCACGTGATAATCGTTCAGATCATCAATGCGTTCCGAGCCAACGTCATCAAGCAGCGACAACAGGGCACCCGTACGCGTGGTCACGCCGTTGCAACTGCCCGAACTCAACTCTGCGACCAGTTCAAATACAGCCTGGGCATCCACGGCAGAAATCATGGTTTCTGTCAGATACAGCATCATCAGGGGTTGCTTGTCACGATCCCAGTGTCGACTGATATATTTCAATTCCGCCTGAACCTTTTCACTCAGTAACCGATTATCCGAGGCCAGATAAAAGGTATCGCGATTCTGGAATTGCGGCAGAAACACGCAGCTTTCGCCACCCAACTGATATACCTGAGCTGTACCCAGAGACCGCTGCCGGCGTTGCGGTCGACCGGTCAAACCCAGAGTTCGGTTCTGACCAACGACGTTAAACACCCTCGACAGCTCCAGTGGGGGCAGTACCCGCACCGGTTCAAGTTGATCAACGGTTTCCGACCAGAGTCCTCGTTCGGCCAACTGATTCTTTACTGTACCGTTTTCAGCCAGTAACCCGACAACCACCGGTGCCCGCCGTTTGGTACCGATGCGTTTGTGAGCTGCAACAGGATCGAGCTCATCGGCAGTGATCAGCCCTTCATGCAACAAACAACCGAGCACATAGAGCGACTGCGTCCATACCAGCGGCACATTGGCATTGGCCAGACGCGGCTGACTGCCCGGGTTTTCCCGCTCTGCTTCTATATGTTCGTGATCAACGTAATAGAGTTCTGGCAACAGCAAAAGGCCAACTTTCTCGACCCGCAAGTCATCCAGCTTCTGGCGATAATCATTGCTGCGTTCAGTGTCTCCGGCAAATAGAGCATCGAGATAGAGGAAGGCAAAAAACAAGGGCCATTCGGATTCTATATTCTCGAAATTGCGCAATTCGCCGGTTTCATAATGCAGACGGTTGTTGTCTTCCAAGACCGTCTGATGACCGTCCAGAAGAAAGCGCTTGCACCCGTAACGGCCTGCCAGCTTATCGAGAATGTGTTGACGGGTAGTTTTCACCAGGCTGAGTTTTTCTACAGCGAAAGCCGGGTAACCAATAACTGACAGACAGGCTGCATCGACTTCCTTGGACAGGGATTCTCGTGGCAGCAGATTTTCCAGCGTGGTGCGGCAACGGGCAATTTCATCCGGAACTACATGAATAACGCCACTATGGCTGTTTGTATCGTGCAGCAAATTCAGGCCGCCCATGGCAAGCAAAGCCGCTTTAACCATACCTACTGATGAGGCATTGATTTCAACATGACCATTGTTGATTTTGTTGCCACGCTCCCAGATACCAAAATCAGGAGTGCGATAACCACGTCCAATGTACCAGACCAGGTTCTGGACGAAATTCACTTCATCAATATCATGAATAAGCCTCAAACCGGAGCGTGTCATTTGCGCCAGCATTAGCAGAAAAATGGAGGTCGCATCCAACTGAAGGTGCCCCCATTTATCGTCATCGACCACGACCTCGCCACTGTGTGTCCCGTACTTGGCGTGCAGGGCATCCCTCGGATTCTGGGTGTACTTGAATCGCTCGACCTTATGCGACTGACGCTTCATGGACGCCAGCAAGCCACGCATGAGTCGGGTAACACAATCACCCAGATACTCAGTACGACCCGCATCATGATTGGCGCGGCGATAGCCCAGCCACAAACCCCAGACAGCTTGAATGGAATAGACGTTATCGCGCACCCAGGCATCGGTGTAGTCACCGTGATCGTTCACATCCGTACTGGCCGGAAATAATCCGGTCTGGGCGTCCTGGCGACTTAATATCGTGGCGTAAACTTGATCAAAATACTGATCAAGACGCTCTTCGGCGTCTTGATGGCTGGCATCGGTCATTACCTGTTACTCCTGAATGGGGCACGACTACAAACCATCATGCAAGCTTTGCCTGATGGGTACAGCGCTCATCAAAAAGGACGATCACTGGTTAGCAAGCTCGCACGCCTCGCGCGCCAGTTGCTCGATGCGGGCCCAATCGCCCTGATTCAATGCATCAGCTGGTACTACCCATGATCCACCGACACAGACAACGCTGGGCAACGCCAGGTATTGAGTAAAATCATTGACAGAAATGCCCCCGGTCGGACAAAACTTGACGTCTGGAAAGGGTCCAGAAAAAGCCTTGAGCGCTGATAGGCCACCGGAAGCTGCTGCCGGGAAAAACTTGAAATGGCTGTATCCCATCTCCAGTCCCTGCATCATTTCCGACACACTGGCAATCGCGGGCAAAAACGGCATGGAGGTTTGTTGACCGGCCTCTAGCAATTTTGGTGTGGCCCCGGGGCTGATGGCGAAATCAGCACCCACGTCTTCAAGTTGCTTGAGCTGTTCAACACGGGTCACCGTGCCGGCCCCGACGATAACACCTTCGACTTTTTTCATCTCCGCGATCACATCAATCGCGGCACTGGTGCGCAAGGTCACTTCGAGCACTGTAAGGCCTCCGGCTTTTAAAGCACGGGCCAGTGGTTGTGCATCTTCAACACGGCTGACCGCGAGCACCGGCATGACCGGGAAAGCGCGTTCGAGTATTTCCTGGACTTGATAGGTCATAATAATCTCTCTGAGGTAACGAACAGGTGCCGGTCAACTGCGCCTAACGACTATGGACCGGAACCGCCCTTATCGGTTTAATCGATGATTCAATACGGCGGCCGATCCCAATAAACCGGGTTGTTTGGCGACAACAACATAAGTGGGTATCGGTTGGTTAAAACTACTCAACCGGCCTTTGGCTTCGAATCGGGAGCGGAACTGGCTATTCTGAAAGTAGGACAGAACGCGGGGTATTATCCCGCCTGTAATATAAACCCCTCCCTTGGCGCCCAGGGTCAGGGCAACATCTCCGGCGTAGCTGCCAAGAATGGCGCAAAAACGAGCCAGCGCCTCTTCGCAGACAGGATCGGTTTTAGCCACTGCCCGACTTGAGATGTCAGGCGCCCTGATACTTTCGGCTGCCACACCGCGCAGGTTGCACAGCGCCTGATATATATTTTCCAGTCCCATGCCAGACACCAGGCGTTCAATCGACACCCGGTCGTATTTATTCAACAGAAACCTCAGGATATCGATTTCAACATCATCCGTGGGTGCAAAATGAGCATGGCCGCCTTCGGTTTGCAACGTAACCGGTCTGGCGTCACCAAAAGCGAGACAGGCCAGCCCAAGACCAGTGCCAGGCCCGGTGACGACCATCGGCAAACCATGCACGGCTTCACCCCGACCAACCTTGACCAGACCGGCTTCATCCAGTTGCGGAATGGCGTTGGCCAGGGCGTTGTAATCGTTGATAAACACCAAAGTCTCAAAACCCAGTGTGGCTTTCAGTTCACTCACACTGAACGACCAGGTGTGGTTGGTCATGGTAATCTGATCCTGATCAGTCGGGCAGGCAATGGCCATAACCGAATGATCAGGCCTGTCATAGCCAGCCGCCGGGCCTGCCAGATAGGCATTAATCGCCTCTGCAATGGTGTCGTATTCGGCCCCATTGAGCGCTGCCACGGCGACCAGTTCCTGCTCAATCAATGGCAAGCCAGTCGCAGCATCGAACTGCTTGATCGGTGCCAGTGCAAACCGGGCGTTGGTGCCCCCAATATCAGCAACAAGCCCGTATTCAGCACCTTCAAATTCAACCATGCTCTACCTCGGCATCTTCAAAACGAAACACTGTAGCGCCTTCTTCCGCCGTGTTTACAGCCAGACGCATGTGAGCAAACAACTCCCGACCCACGCCAAACTGGTTGGCAGTCAGATCACCGACGACCGGCGCACGTTGGGCAAATTCTGCCGGATCTACGTTGATATTCAACACGCCCGTGTGCGCATTGAGCTCAATCATGTCGCCCGCTTTAACACGGGCCAAGGGCCCACCATCGCTCGCCTCCGGTGACATATGAATCGCCGCGGGCACTTTACCCGATGCACCGCTCATACGGCCATCCGTGACCAGGGCAACTTTAAAACCTTTGTCTTGCAATACGCCCAGCGGCGGAGTCAGTTTGTGCAGTTCTGGCATACCGTTGGCTTTGGGTCCCTGAAACCGCACCACGACCACGCAATCCCGGTTAAGATCACCCGCTTCGAAGGCTGCTTGCAAATCGTGCTGGCTTTCAAATATCACGGCGGGTGCTTCGATGTGCTGGTGTTCCTGCTTAACGGCAGACACCTTGATTACACCCTTGCCAAGATTGCCTTTGATAACGTGCAAACCCCCTTCCGGGCTAAACGGATGACTGACCGGACGAACAATGTCTTCATTCAGTGACTTGCCAGCTCCGGGCCTGAACACTATGTCGTTTCCTTCCAGAAACGGCTCCTCGGTGTATTTACGCAAACCGGAGCCCATGATGGTTGTCACGTCATCGTGCAACAAGCCACCGTCCAGCAATTCGCCCATCAAATAACCGAGCCCACCGGCGGCGTGAAAATGATTTACATCGGCCATGCCATTCGGATACACCTTGGCCAGAGAGGGAACCGTCTTGGACAGATCGGAAAAGTCTTCCCAGGTTAATATGATGCCCGCCGCGCGCGCCATGGCAATAAGATGAATGGTCAGGTTGGTGGAGCCACCTGTCGTCAACAAACCTACCAGACCATTAATGAAGGCTTTTTCTGTTAAAACGTCATACAGCGGTGTGTACTGACCATTCTGCTTGGTAATGCGCACCGCCTGCTGTGTCGCTTCGCGCGTCAGCGCATCCCGCATGCTGTTTTCCGGGTTTACGAAGCTGCTACCGGGCAAGTGCAATCCCATGAATTCCATTAACATCTGGTTGGTATTGGCCGTGCCATAGAACGTGCAGGTGCCAGCACTGTGGTAGGAATCCGACTCTGCCTGCAGCAAGGCGTCACGCCCGACTTTACCCTGGGCATATTCCTGGCGTACCCGGGCTTTTTCACTGTTAGGCAAACCGGAAGGCATGGGACCTGCGGGCACAAACACCGTTGGCAGGTAACCAAAACGCAAAGCGCCCATAACCAGGCCCGGCACAATTTTATCGCACACGCCGAGATACAGGGCGGCATCAAACATGTTGTGCGACAACCCAATACTGGCCGACATGGCTATATTGTCACGGCTGAACAAACTTAACTCCATGCCCGGCTGACCCTGGGTCACGCCGTCACACATCGCCGGTGTGCCACCCGCTACCTGGGCCGTACAGCCCATTTCGCGCGCTGCGGATTTGATAATGCCGGGAAAACGCTCATAGGGATGGTGTGCGCTGAGCATATCGTTGTAGGCGGTAACAATGCCCAGGTTGGCGGCATTCATCATTTTAATGGTGTTCTTTTCGGTTTCCGAACAGGCGGCAAAACCATGCGCCAGATTACCGCAGCTCAATTGTTTGCGGTCCGGGATGTTATCGCCCGCTTCTTTCATCCGGTTCAGATACAACTGACGTGAGGCACGGCTGCGTTCGATGACGCGCTCAGTAACTTTGTTCAAGGTCGTATTCATTATTCTGCTCCTGTCCTGAAAGTGGCACAGGGCGCAACCAAAGATCAGCGCTGGCAAGCAGTGCTGCCAATCGACAGTCTCTGTCGGTGCCCATGAGGTGAAACAGTCACCAGCCACTTCCCGAAATAGTTAACTCGCCCAGTAGACCGATACCGGCGTCTGGTTTTGTTTAAGCACACTGCGCACTGGCAAATCAGTCACCGGGCCATCGCCCAGCGCTGCTTGCAGTACCGGTTTTTTCCCGTCGCCGGTCAGATGCAAGACAATCCATTCACTGCGCAGAATACGCTGCAGCGTCAGCGTCATGCGCGGATGGGGTGCCGTTTTGGGTACAACTGCGCAGCAGTCGCTGTGTTGCTCGGTATCAAGCGCTTTGTCGAGCGTATCCGCACCCGGAAAGAACGACGCAGTGTGGCCATCTTCACCCATACCCAGCAACGTCACAGTGATCATTTCCGGCAGCCTGGCCAGTGCTTTGTTGAGCTCAGCCTCAGCTTCAAAAGGTGAATCAGTTGAGGTTTTATGGGGAATAAACGGTGCTTTGGCCGCGTTATTCTGCAGTAAATGAGTACGTACCAGTTTTTCATTGCTGTCGTCGTCATCCGGCGCGACCCAGCGTTCGTCGACCAGCGTAATGGTGACCTTGCGCCAGTCCAGATCAGCCTGACTCAATGTCTGGAAAAGATCGATCGGAGTGCGCCCACCAGATACGGCTACGCTGGCCTCGTCGCGCAGATCAATAGCGTCTTTCAGACGCGTGACTATGTCACTTGCCAGTACCTTGGTGAGTGTCTCGCGGCTTTCGAAATCCTGTTGTTTAACGGTCATATTACTTTGCCTCTCAATTAGTCTCGTGCCAACTGCGACCATCGCGCGCCACCAGCTCAAAGGCCGACTGCGGCCCCCAGCTTCCGGCAGGGTATAGCTGCGGATCCACCGTTGCTTTGGACCACCCGTCCAGTATGGCATCAGACCATAACCAGGCTGCCTCTACCTCATCGCGGTGCACGAACAAAGTGGAATTGCCTCGAATCACATCAAGAATCAGACGCTCATAGGCTTCGGGCACTCGCGAGTCAGCGATTCGGTCAGGCAGCGTCAGGTTCAGCGTAACCGGCGTCACTTCCATGCCCTCGCCAAGACCTGGCAACTTGTTCATCATATACAGCTGGATAGACTCTTCAGGTTGCAGGCGAATCACCAGCTTATTGGGGTTCAGGTTAGCCGTTTCAGGAAAAATGGAGTGCGGAACATCCTTGAATTGAATCACGATTTCGCTGTAGCGCGCGGGCAGACGTTTGCCAGTACGAAGATAGAAAGGGACACCGCGCCAGCGCCAATTATGAATGTCAGCCCGGATGGCGACAAACGTTTCTGTTTGCGAATCGGTTACTCCGCCCTCTTCTTCTTTGTATCCCGGTACTTTACTACCATCCATGCTGCCCGCCGAATACTGCGCCCGAACGGTATTACGACGAACCCCATCGATTGACATTTTCTTAAGCGATTTGAGCACCTTCAGCTTTTCAGCACGCACCGCTTCGGCATCCAGCGATACCGGCACACCCATAGCGACCAGACTGAGCAATTGCAACAGGTGATTCTGGATCATGTCACGCAGTGCACCAGAATCGTCGTAATACCCCCATCGACCTTCAACGCCTACGGTTTCGGCAACGGTGATCTGCACATTATCGATGTGGGCATTGGTCCATACGGGCTCGAACAAGGTGTTGGCGAAGCGCACTGCCAACAGGTTTTGCACGGTTTCCTTGCCCAGGTAATGATCGATCCGATAGATGTTGTTTTCTGGAAATGAGCGGGCAACGGCATTATTAATGGTTCTTGACGATGCCAGGTTCTTGCCGATTGGTTTTTCCATTACTACCCGGGTACGTTCACTGACCAGGCCTGCCTTCGCCAGGTTATCGGTTATATCGCCAAAAAAGTCTGGCGCTGTCGACATGTAATAGACGGTGTCATTCTGGGTAAAAGATGTGCCCATGGCTTCCTTCAACAAATCGAAGGTTTCACTGTTCCGTGCGTCAACAGGAACATAATTCAGCCGATCCTTGAATCGTTCCCAAACAGATTCATCCCAGCAGTCAGGATCGCCAAACTCATCGATACCCTGGCGTACCATCTCGATATAGCCATCACGACCAATATCCGTGCGCGACGCACCGATAACCTGAGTGCCCTCACACAAATAGCCGCCCCGGTCGAGGTTATACAGCGCAGGCAAAAGCTTGCGAATGGCAAGATCACCGTTACCGCCAAAAATGACGACGTTGCAAGGGTAGCAAGTCATGTTCTGTTGCATAGATCGCTCCAGGTCGAAGTGCCGTTCGGGCGGGACCGAACGTCAGGGCATACAGCCCTGACCATAAAGTCATAGTGTAATTTATTTTCAATTTTACGGTAAAAGTGTTCCGGTGTCGCCCAAATTTGTAATTTTACAACAAACCAGTGAAGGAACATACTACCGTCAAGGGAGTCTTTTAAAAGTCAGGAGCAGAAGATAGTCAACAGCATGCTATCGCCAGCGGGTTGAATTCCCTACAATCGCGAACACTCAAACCGGAGGCTGGCGTAAATGCCGACTCCAAGCAATCAACCAAGGATTGTCAGTCCATGTCTGTGAACATTCTGGAGCGCCTCAAGTCCAACCCCAGCTGCCTGAGTAAAAGTGAGCGCAAGGTGGCTAACGTTATCCTTGAGGATCCGAACAAGGCCATTCGCTCCAGCATCGCCAGCCTCGCCAAAGCCGCCAATGTCTCCGAGCCCACAGTTAACAGATTTTGCCGCAGCCTCGACTGCACTGGTTTTCCGGATTTTAAACTGAAACTCGCCCAGTGCCTTGCTACTGGAACGCCCTATGTAAACCGAAACGTGGAATCCAACGATAGCGTTGAGGAATACAGCAGTAAAATATTTGAAGCGACTATGAGCGCCATCAGTGACGCCAAACGCTCCATTGATCCTAATGCGCTGAGTCGCACCGTCGATGCACTGGCACAGGCACGACGTATCGAAATTTATGGTCTGGGGGCATCTGGCAGTGTCGCCATGGACGCTCAGCACAAGCTGTTCCGACTCAACACACCCTGTGTTGCCTACATCGATGTACTACAACAAAGGATGGCGGCGGCGGCGGCCAAGCCCGGCGATGTTGTCATGATAATCTCCAATACGGGTCGCACTATCGCCCTGGTTGAAACAGCCCGCATAGCAAGGGAATCAGGTGCTACCGTTATCACGATCACCCAGCCACATACGCCTCTGTCCGAAGAGAGCCATATATTGCTGGGCGTCGACAGCCCTGAAAATACGGATATCTACACGCCAATGACGTCGCGTATCGTACACCTGACTATTATTGACGTTTTGGCTACGGGTGTAATTCTCAAGCACGGTCCGGAGTTCCAGAGTCACCTGAAACGCATCAAGGCAGCGCTTGCTGATACTCGCTTCATGACGCCGGATACCGAATAGCGCCCTCCTTCTAGCCCCCACGTTCGGGCCATGCGCTTGCCGCTGGCCTTCAGCGACCCGTCAAAAACAACCAGCACCCCGACTTACTTCATGCCGTGATGTAATAAAACTACAGATATCTGTGAAAATAGTCCAAAAGCTGGCAGAATGACCCCAATTCGTTGTATAACAATGAAAGTTAGCTACACCGAGTCCAACCCACTAGACTAACGGGTCAGCTTTTGCTGCAGACCCCCGTGCGATAAACGTCTGGTGACACGCTTGACTTTAGCGAGAGGCTAACACTCAACCGTTATCACGCCCCGTTGCCACGCGGTTCGGCAACTGGCATGGCGGTCAAGCCTGCTATAATGAGCGTCGCTAAGACGCCAGGCATGGACCGACATCACAAGATTTCAATAAATCCGGCGGCGGCCCCGAAATGCCGCCTCATTAATGCTAAGGAGCACACAATGTCCAAGATACGCGTTGCTATTAACGGTTATGGCCGCATCGGTCGCAATGTTCTGCGCGCTTTGTACGAAGCCAACCAGGCTGGTAAGGACTATCCGATTGAGATCGTTGCGATCAACGACCTTGGCGACTCCAGAACCAATGCACACCTGACCAAGTACGACACCGTACATGGGCGCTTTGGTTTCGAGGTTACTGCTGACGCTGAAGCACTGTATGTCGATGGCGACAAGATCAGTATTTTTTCCGAACGCAACCCGGCCGACCTGCCTTGGGGCAAACTGAATGTAGATGTTGTCTTTGAATGCACCGGTTTGTTCGTCGACAAAACCAGTGCCAGCAAACACATTGCCGCCGGCGCTAAGAAAGTAATCATCTCTGCACCCGGTAAAGAAGTGGATGCCACCGTCGTATTTGGCGTTAATGACAGCATTCTGACCAGCGACATGACCGTTATTTCCAATGCATCCTGCACCACCAACTGCCTGGCACCCGTCGCCAGTGTACTGAGTGATGCGTTTGGCATCGAAAGTGGCCTGATGACCACCATACACTCCTATACTAACGATCAGGTCCTGAGCGATGTTTATCATTCGGATCTGTATCGCGCTCGTGCTGCAGCGCTGAATATGATTCCGACCAAAACCGGTGCAGCCGCCCTGGTAGGCAAGATCATTCCTGCCCTGGCAGGCAAGTTCGACGGCATGGCGGTTCGTGTGCCGACGGCTAACGTCTCGCTGGTTGACCTGACGTTCACCGCGAGCAAGGATGTCACTGCAGAAAGTGTCAACAAGGCGATTACGGATGCCATTGCGGCCAACAAGAGTCTGGCCAAGGTGCTTGATGTAAACGTTGAGCCGCTGGTATCTTCCGATTACAACCACAACAGCTTCAGCTCGATCTTCGACGCGACACAGACGCGTGTCCAGGGTCGACTGGTCAAGGTAATGTCCTGGTATGACAACGAATGGGGTTTCTCCAATCGCATGCTGGACAGCGCTGTAGCGCTGATGAACGCCAAGTAATGTGCCCAGAGAAGCCCGGTTTATCCGGGCTTCTCGGTGAGTGCAGATCTACCTGTAGGTCCGGCTGACACAGCCAGACCAGACAAAAAGAGATCAGAGATATCATGAGACGTACCAAAATCGTCACAACACTGGGCCCGGCCACGGACCGCGAGGGAATACTCGAAAAGTTGATTCTGGCGGGTGCAAACGTCGTTCGTTTGAATTTTTCACATGGCAGTCCGGAAGATCACCAGCGCCGTGCCACCGAAGTCCAGGCCATTGCAGCCAAACATGGTTTGCACGTGGGCATACTCGGTGATTTACAGGGTCCGAAAATCCGGATCGCCCGTTTTAAAGACACCAAAGTCCAGTTAGAAAGCGGTCAGTCTTTTATTCTCGACGTCGATTACGACAAAAACGCCGGTGATAGCAGCCGGGTCGGTATCGACTACCCGGAACTGGCTAAAGACAGTAAACCCGGTGACATCTACTTGCTGGATGACGGTCGGGTCAAAGTTCAGGTCGAGAAAGTTGAGGGCAACGCAGTTCACACTATCGTGACCCAGGGCGGGGCGGTGTCCAACAACAAGGGCATCAACAAACTTGGCGGTGGCTTGTCTGCCAAAGCCCTGACTGACAAAGACAGGGCTGACATTAAAACCGCTGCCGCTATTGGCGTTGACTACATAGCCGTGTCGTTTCCGCGCAACGCCGAGGATATGAACGAAGCTCGCCAATTGATGGCAGCAGCAGGCTCTACTGCCGAAGTGGTCGCTAAACTGGAGCGCGCCGAAGCCGTGCTGGATCACGACAACCTCGACCGCATCATTATGGCATCGGATGTCGTCATGGTCGCTCGTGGAGATCTGGGCGTTGAAATTGGAGATCCGGCGCTGATCAGCGTGCAGAAACACATCATCAAACGTGCGCGTACGCTGGATCGTGTTGTGATCACCGCCACGCAGATGATGGAATCGATGATCGACAACCCGTTCCCGACGCGAGCCGAAGTGTTCGACGTAGCGAACGCTGTGCTGGACGGTACCGATGCCGTCATGTGTTCTGCCGAAACAGCCGCTGGCGACTACCCGGTCGAAACCGTCAGGGCGATGAGTGATGTTTGCATTGGCGCGGAGAAGCACCCGCTGACCACTCAGTCCCGGCATCGGGTAAATACAGAGTTCCATCGCATCGATGAAGCTGTCGCGATGGGGGTTATGTACACCGCCAATCACCTTAAAGGCGTCAAGGCGATCGTCTGCATGACCGAATCTGGCTCGACACCCCGGTGGATGTCGCGCATCAGTTCCGGCATGCCGATTTATGCGATGACCCGCCATCAGCACACCCAGCGCAAATGTACGCTGTATCGGGGTGTGGAAGCCATTGCTGTCGATGTATCTGCCGGACCGGTTGAGCAGATCAACAAACGAGCGGTCGATGAATTGAAACGACGCGACATTGTCAAGGACGGTGATCTGGTTTTGCTCGCCTATGGCGATCATCAGGGTGTGCATGGTGGTACCAATACCCTTAAGATTGTCAGCGTGGGCAATATCCTGTAAAAAGGAGGCCATTAGACGACAATCCAAAACGGCAGCCCGATGGCTGCCGTTTGTTGTTTCAGGATTGGCAAAAAGCGAAATTTCGCCAGAATGAAAAATCACGCTAAGCTATTATCAAACGGACAGGTGCCTGATGCACCGGTTCGCAACATTTGAATCTACTACAGATTGAATCTACTGCAGATGATTCAACCCATAGGGGAAGAGGTCTGAACTTTATGGAACAAGATATCGATCCGATTGAAACGCAGGAATGGCTCGATGCCCTGGCATCGGTAATGCGCGAGGAAGGCAACGACCGGGCGCAGTTTCTGCTCAAGCGCTTGTCCGACAACATCACCAAAGGCGGCCCGGCAGTTCCCTTCGCGATAAACACGCCGTTTCGCAATACCATTACTCTGGATGAAGAACCCAAATACCCGGGTGACAATGACATAGAGCGTAAGATTCGCGCCATGATTCGCTGGAACGCGGTTGCCATGGTAGTCCGGGCAAATAAAACCGGTGATGACCTGGGCGGCCACATTTCCAGTTTCCAGTCCTCTGCCACCCTCTATGACATGGGCTTCAACCATTTCTGGCGCGCCCCAACCGATACTCATCCAGGTGACATGATCTACTTTCAGGGTCATATTTCTCCGGGTATCTATGCCCGATCCTTTGTTGAGGGTCGTTTGTCGGAAGACCAGCTTGACAACTTCCGCCGCGAAGTCGATGGCAAGGGTCTGCCTTCGTACCCACACCCCTGGCTGATGTCCGATTACTGGCAGTTCCCGACCGTGTCCATGGGTCTTGGACCGATTCAGGCGATCTATCAGGCACACGTCATGCGTTATCTTGAAAACCGTGGAGAAATCGATAAAGGCGGCCGCGTCTGGGCCTTCCTCGGTGACGGTGAAACCGATGAGCCGGAATCTCTGGGTGCCATATCACTGGCCGGTCGTGAACACCTCGACAACCTGAATTTTGTCGTCAACTGTAACCTTCAGCGCCTTGATGGCCCGGTTCGCGGCAATGGCAAGATCATCCAGGAGCTCGAAGGCATGTTCCGGGGTGCAGGCTGGAATGTCATCAAAGTAGTTTGGGGTCGCCAGTGGGACACACTGTTCGCCAAAGACAGCAAAGGTCTGTTGCAGAAGCGTATGGACGAAGTTGTCGACGGTGAATTGCAGGCCTTTAAGTCCCACGGTGGTGCTTACACCCGTGAACACTTCTTTGGCAAATATCCGGAACTGGCCGAAATGGTCAAGGATATGAGCGACGATGACATCTACCGCATGAATCGTGGTGGTCATGATCCGTACAAGGTCTATTCAGCCTTCGATCGCGCTGTGAACGACAACAACGGTCAGCCAACGGTTATTCTGGCACACACCGTCAAGGGTTATGGCATCGAGGCCGGCGAAGGCAAGAATGCGACCCACTCCCTGAAAAAACTGAGCGTCGACGATCTGAAGACGTTCCGTGATCGCTGTCACGTCCCGATTTCTGATGAAGATCTGGAAGCAGGCAAGATCCCGTTCTACCGTCCGGACGAGAACAGTCCGGAAATGCAGTACATTCGCAAGCATCGGAACGATCTGGGTGGCTATATCCCGATGCGCCGCCAGACTGCAAAAGACAAACTGACCGTGCCATCGCTCGAGTCGTTTGAAGCGCTGACCAAGGACAGCGGTGATCGTGAAATCTCGACCACCATGACCTTTGTACGCCTGATTTCGACACTGATGAAAGACAAAGACATCGGTGACCGCATCGTCCCCATCGTGCCGGACGAAGCCCGTACCTTCGGTATGGAAGGCCTGTTCCGCCAGTTCGGTATCTACTCACCCAACGGCCAGCTCTATATCCCCCAGGATAAAGGCCAGGTGATGTGGTACAAGGAAGACGTCAAGGGTCAGATCCTGCAGGAAGGTATTACCGAGAGCGGTGCTTTCAGCTCCTGGTTAGCCGCCGCAACTGCATACAGTACCTATAATCGTCAGCTAATTCCGTTTTACATCTACTATTCGATGTTCGGTTTTCAGCGCGTTGGCGATCTGTCCTGGGCAGCCGGTGACTTGCAGGCTCGGGGCTTCCTGATCGGTGCGACATCGGGCCGTACCACACTGAATGGCGAAGGCCTTCAGCATCAGGACGGTCACAGTCACACGCTGGCCGGAACCATTCCCAATTGTGTCACCTATGATTGCACCTATGGCTATGAGCTGGTGACGATTATTCAGGAAGGTATGAAGCGGATGATAGAAAACCAGGAAAACGTCTTCTACTACATCACCACCCTGAATGAGAACTACCACAACCCGGGTCTAGATCAGAAGATGGTCGATGGCATCAAGCGCGGTATGTACCTGCTTGAAGACGGTGTCAAAAAAGGCAAGAAAGCCGTTCAGCTATTTGGCTCCGGTTCCATCCTGCAAGAAGTCCGCGCAGCGGCAACCATGCTGCGGGATGATTTTGGAGTGCAGACGGATGTCTGGGCGGTGACCAGCTATAACGAGCTGACCCGTAATGGCCTGAATACAGACCGAGACAACATGCTGCATCCGGAACAGGACAAGCAAACGTCTTACGTAACCGAAATGTTGGAAAAGCGCCGCGGGCCGGTCATCGTTGCCAGCGATTACATCAAAAACTACGCCAACCAAATCCGTAAGTGGGTTCCGCACAACTACCACGTATTGGGTACAGACGGCTTTGGCCGCAGTGACTCGCGCCAGAAACTGCGTCACTTCTTTGAAGTTGATCGCTACTGGATCATTGTTGCCGCTCTAAACGCCCTCGCGGAAGAAGGTACTGTCGACGCCAAGGAAGTCACCAAGGCGATGGAACAGTTTAACCTCGACCCCAACAAACCCAACCCGGCGCTGTCTTGATCGGGTACAGGATACGAGCGGATTTAGGAGTCATGCATGGCAACTGAAATCATTAAGGTTCCCGATCTGGGAATGGACGAGGCCTCGGTAATCGAGGTCAGCGTCAAAGCAGGTGACACGGTCAGTGAAGAGGATACCCTGATCGTGCTGGAGTCGGACAAGGCATCCATGGATGTACCCTCTCCTAAAGCTGGCAAAGTTACCCAGGTTAAAGTCAAAGAGGGAGACAGCCTGTCAGAAGGCGACGAAATACTCTACCTGGACATTGAAGGCGATTCCGACACGGCACCGGACGATACAAAAGCCAGTGACGAAAGCGATAAAGAAGACAATAGCGCCGAAGCACCGGTTAAAAAAGAAGCTCCGAAAGCGGCCGCCAAGAGTGGCGGTGGCAATATCGTTTCGGTCAAGGTGCCGGATATTGGCATGGACGAAGCCGGTGTCATCGAGATCAATGTTAACGTTGGGGACACTATCGAGGTCGATGATCCGATTGTGGTGCTCGAGTCTGACAAAGCCAGTATGGAAGTTCCCTCTGACGTGGCCGGTGAAGTCGTTTCAATCTCGATCAAGGAAGGCGATCAGGTTAGCGAAGGCAGTGTGTTGATCGAAGTAAAGTCTGCTGGCAGTGGCGCACCGACAGAAGCCAAAGCAAGCGAGGCAAGCAGCGAAAGTGCCAAAGCGCCTGCCTCGAAGGGCTCAAAGGACGATATCATCACTGTCAATACGCCTGACCTGGGTGATGCGTCGGATGTCGATGTCATCGAAGTCTCGGTAAAACCGGGCGATACCCTGGCGGTCGATGATCCGATGGTGGTGCTGGAGACTGACAAGGCGAGTATGGAAGTCCCTGCACTGGAAGCCGGTGAGGTGGTCGAAGTATTGGTCAGCACTGGCGACAAGATCAGTGAAGGCACGCCACTGCTCACGTTGAAAGTCAGTGGTGGCAGTCAATCGCAGTCTGCACCGGCACAAAGCAAAACGACTGAACCGAAAAAATCAGAGCCCAAAGCCGCGTCCGAAGAACAACCGGCGGAGATGGCCACGGCTTACGATGAGGCACCAGTGCGTCCGTCCAAGACCGTGCATGCGGGTCCTGCCGTGCGCAAACTGGGACGTGAATTCGGGGTGGACCTGGCTTTGGTACCTGGCTCCGGACCGAAAGGCCGTATCGTTAAAGACGACGTTGCTGCCTGGGTTAAAAAGCGCGTACAGGAACCGGCCAAGGCACCAGCCGGCGCTGGTATTCCGGGCGTTCCGGATCAGGATTTCAGCAAATTTGGAAAGGTCGAGATTAAAGACCTGACCCGGATTCAACAGATTACCGCTCAGAACATGGCGCGTAACTGGCTGAATGTTCCTCACGTGACCCAGTTCGATGAAGCTGATGTCACTGACACCGAGGCCTTCCGGCAATCGTTGAAAGGCGAGATGGAAAAACGCGGCGTCAAGATCAGCCCACTGGCGTTTATCGTCAAAGCCTGTGCGTCGGCTTTGCTTGAGTTCCCGAACTTCAATGTCTCACTGATGGCCGATGGCAAGCGCATTGTGCACAAACAGTATGTGAATATTGGCCTGGCGGTTGATACCCCCAACGGCTTGATTGTTCCGGTAATCAAAGATGCAGACAAAAAATCGATCTGGCAGATTGCCGAAGACATTATAGATCTGGCCAAGCGAGGTCGGGATGGCAAGGTGAAGTCTGATGAGATGCGCGGCGGTTGCTTTACCGTTTCCAGTCTCGGCAGCCTGGGTGGTACGGCGTTCACGCCCATCGTCAATGCTCCCGAAGTGGCTATCCTGGGCGTTTCCAAGAACCAGGTCAAACCACACTGGAATGGCAAGGAGTTTGTACCTCGAACCTTCACTCCACTGTCATTGTCTTACGATCACCGCGCTGTTAACGGTGCCGATGCGGCCAAGTTTGCCACCTACCTGACCGAGGTACTGAGCGACATTCGTCGGTTGGTGCTGTAGTTCTGGTGCTGTAGTTCTGGTAATACGGTTATAGCTATGTGGTCACCCAATGAACCCGGCTCAGGCCGGGTTTTTTTAGGCCTCATATTCTAGTCTGGCGTCGACACCAGTAGCTGAACCCGGACGTCGAGGGTGACCTCCAGTTGAGTCAGAGCCATTGCCTTCGCTACTCCCGCCGCCGGAGCACGGTAAAGGTGCGGTGTCATTGCCAGCAAGTCGGCGATGCTCTGCTCGCCATCGAGCTTCAATCGGTGCGTTACCGTTTGACAGTCCAGTGACTGGAAAGGCTCAGGATAAATGCGATCCGATTCCGGTCGTTCGATCAGCGTAGGATAAATAATCTCTCTGAGCTCACGCAGATGAGCAGGGCCTGGATCGACCATAATCAGACGGCCACCTGGCTTGATAACCCGGGCAAACTCCTCAAACACCGGGAAACCAAACACACAAAGCAGCCGGTCGATGCTGTTGTCCGCTACTGGCAAGTGAGCATTCGTACCCACCACCCAGGTTGCTTGCCCATCCTGTTTTGCAGCGGACCGCACGGCCCACTTGGAAATATCGAGTCCAAGAACACCTAATTCAAGGTTTTCCGGAACTACCTTGCCAAGTTCACGAAGATAGTACCCTTCCCCACACCCGGCATCGAGACAGGCAGTTGAAGTGCCTGTCCCGGCAAGCATCCCGGCAAGCACGGCCTCATTTATGGCGGCTGCAATGGCCTCATAGTGACCTGCATTCAGAAACCTCTGCCGGGCTGCAACCATCGCTTTACTGTCACCGGGTTCACGTGATCGCTTGTTCTGAACCGGTAACAAATGCACATAACCCTCACGGGCTATGTCGAAGCTATGCCCCTGGGAGCATTGCCAGGCATTCCCCTGTCGGGTCAACGACTGGCCATCCAGAGGGCAGGCGAGACACTCAAAAACAGTAACAGACATAAACAGCCAGCCAGAATGGAGCGTGAACAACCATCATACCGAAAAACTCAACCTGCTCGCAGCTTGATACTGAATACTCGCCGCTGATTCCCGTGAGACTATAGTCTGGCTTTTCAATGGACACTGCAGTTATGCAACATAGCCCGATTCGTGCTCTACCGTTTTGAAAAAGCAGGAAGCCTTTTTCAACAACCTTCTAGGGGAATTGTTCAGAGGCGCCTAAGCTGGCATTCTTGCTGTGCTGAATCATCAGGGATACACCCATGAAAATAGCTGTCTATTGCGGCTCGAAAACCGGGCATGACTCAAGTTTTGTCGCACTGGCCACAGACTTGGGCCGACAAATGGCCGAGCGCCATCACGACCTGATCTACGGTGGCGCCAACATCGGGCTGATGGGGGCAATTGCCGATGCGGTGTTGGAAGGCGGTCGCGAGGTACTGGGTGTTATGCCCGACGCGCTGGTCAAGCGTGAAGTGGCCCATACCGGCATCACTGAACTGCAGGTTGTCGAGTCCATGCACCACCGAAAGGCCGCTATGGCAGACCCGGCCAATGCCTTTGTAGCCTTGCCAGGCGGGCCGGGTACGATGGAAGAGCTGTTCGAAGTCTGGACCTGGCAGATGCTGGGTTACCATGACAAACCCGTAGCCATTCTCAATCACAATGGCTATTACGACCCCCTTATCACGATGATCGAACGCATGTCGGAGCAAGGCTTTGCCTGGGCCGACCTTACCGGAACACTGATTATCGAAAGCTCAGTGACAGAATTACTGAACGAGCTGGAAAAACGCATAGGCGCCGTATGAATATTCCCTTTTTTATTCGGCTATATACTGGCCTATTGGGTGTTGCGGCAACGGCAGCTGCCGTTGCCCTTGTCAATGCTGCCGCACCAGCACCCTGGTGGGGTGTGCTGGTCGCCGTTGCGCCCATGGCATTGCACTTCGGGTTACGCGCCACTCTGACTGGCAGGCCGCGCAAGCGCTGGTTGATGCCGCAGCAGGTTATTACCATAGGTGGACTGGGCATGACCATAAATCCGGACATGGTAGAGCAACCCTCAATCCTGGCAACTGGATTAGCAGCGGCACTGGTGGTAATGCTCTACGTGTATGTATTGAGGGTTTGGCGCCAGGGGGTTGAGCAAGACAACGACCAGAAGAATACTCCGCCGTAAACCAAAAAGCTGGAATCGCCATCGCCTGTGATTGTGCGTTCCGGGTGAGCCTGGATTACGCATTACCCCCCGTATTCACAACTCCGTTCATGGATCTGCTTCGTCACCGCTGCTCATAATTCCAATCGGGGGGCTTGTCGAACCCCCTTTGGCATTGAGTCAAACGCCCTATCGCAATAACAACAGCGGTTTGTTCGATTTCAACAACACCTTGGCAGTCAGACTGCCCAGCACCAGTTCACGCAAACGGTTATGACTGAAGGCGCCCATCAAAGTCAGGTCGATATTGTGTTCAGCCTGATAATTTACCAGCACCTCGCTGGCTCTTCCATCCAGCGTCACCGCCGTGACTTTATGACCTGAGGCTTTCAAACGCTCGTTTGCTTTATGCTGCAAGGTGTTGGCACCGGCCGGGTCTTCACCCACAGTCACCAGGTGCACTGGAATACCTTTAAACAGAGGGCTCTGCGCCAACATCTCCAGAGCCTTACCAGACGCATCACTGCCATCATAAGCCAGCATCACGTTCTCAGGCACTTTGAATTCACTGTTTACCACCAGTATCGGCCGGTGTAAGGCACGAATAGTCGCCTCCAGATGAGCGCCCAGATGGTGATTATCCTGCTCATGTTCTTCACCACGAATACCCAGTACCAGCACTCGGATGTCTTCTTCCATCTCGATCAGCGACTCAGTCAGGCTGCCGTGGCGTTGTTTGGTCGCTGCTTTAGTGCCGGCCTGTTCGATACGCTCTTTGGCAGCCGTCAGCATCAGCTTGCCCTGTTCCATCATTAACCGGTGGCGTTTTTCTTCGACCTCGGTCAGTTCCTGCAGCAAAGTATCGCGGCTGCCCAGGCCAATCGCACCGGACAAATCAGCGGAGGATGCACTCGAGGTATGCTCGAGGTTATGCAGTAGCTGCAAGGGTGCACCCGTGCGCTGGCTGATCCAGGCGGCATAGTCACATACGGACTGACTGTATTGGGAGCCGTCTATACAGGCCAGTATTTTATTATCGTTATTGAACATCAGTGACCTCCTAATACTTTGTCGATCTCTTCAGGTTTGTCATGCACCCCGAAGCGGTCAACGATGGTTTCACTGGCTTCATTCAGACCAATGACCTCTACCTGTGCCCCTTCACGCCTGAACTTAAGCACGGCCTTGTCGAGTGCGCCAACAGCCGTAATATCCCAAAAGTGCGCACGCGTCAGGTCAATAACAACATGATCGATGGCTTCTTTGAAATCAAACGAGGCCAAAAACTTTTCCGATGAAGTAAAAAAGAGCTGACCTGTTACCCGGTAGCGCCGGGTATCGGCCTGTTCATCCAGCTCACTGGCAACATACATGAAATGGCCGACCTTGTTGGCAAAAAACAAGGCGGCGAGTAGCACACCGGCAAAAACACCGTAAGCCAAATTGTGAGTCCAGACCACCACGACCACTGTGACCACCATAACAATGTTGGTCGACAGCGGGTATTGTTTGAGGTCTTTGAACGACCCCCAATTAAAGGTACCGATCGATACCATAATCATTACCGCAACCAGCGCCGCCATCGGTATTTGGGACACCCAGGGGTTGAGGAAGACCACCATAATCAGCAATACGATACCAGCCATCAGTGTCGACAGGCGCCCGCGGCCACCGGATTTGACGTTAATCACCGACTGGCCAATCATCGCGCAACCGGCCATACCACCCAGCAGGCCTGAGCCGATGTTGGCGATGCCCTGAGCTTTGCACTCCCGGTTCTTGTCGCTGGACGTATCGGTCAGATCATCAACGATGGTCGCGGTCATCAGAGATTCGAGAATACCGACCATGGCCAGTGCAAAAGCATAGGGGAAGATGATTTGCAGTGTCTCAAACGTCAGCGGAACATCGGGCCATAGGAATACCGGCAACGTATCTGGCAAATCACCCAAGTCCCCCACCGTCCGAATGTCCAGGCCTAATACCAAGCTCACTCCGGTCAGCACGACGATCGTGACCAGTGGCGAGGGAATGGTTTTATTGATCAGAGGAAACAGATAAATAATGCCCAGTCCAGCAATCGTCATCGCGTAGACATGCCAGGTTACATTGGTCAATTCAGGCAACTGAGCCATAAAAATCAAAATAGCCAGTGCATTGACAAACCCGGTGACAACCGATCGCGATACAAAGCGCATCAGCTCACCCATGCGCAGATAACCAATAACGACTTGTAGAACGCCGGTTAACAACGTGGCGGCCAGCAAATACTGAAGACCATGTTCTTTGACCAATGTGACCATAAGCAAGGCCATGGCTCCGGTCGCCGCAGAAATCATACCAGGCCGACCACCAATAAAGGCAATAATCACAGCGATGCAAAACGACGCATACAGTCCAACTTTTGGGTCAACACCGGCAATGATCGAAAAGGCAATGGCTTCCGGGATCAACGCCAGGGCAACGACAATACCGGCAAGCACATCGCCGCGAACATTCCCGAACCAGTCTTTTCGGGTAGAAGATAACAACATAGGAACCTCGGGGGTGCGAATTGAACGTCGGGTGCCGGCTATCGGCCCACCCGATCAGGGTATAGACCCAACATGCACGGTAATAATCAGGCGTTGCTGCCTGCAGAGTTGTATGATGCGCTAGGTTAGCGTAATGCTCACGATGATTGCTGCAGGCTTTATCGAGTCAAAGGACGCGCATAATAGCGGCTGGGGCACAGATGACAACCCCCCCCGGGTACCTATTATCACCCATTCCAATGCATTTGATCGGGTAATCGTTTTCCTGCTGCCTATTCTGTGTAAAGAAAATGCGGGTCGATTTACCGCTGAGCCTTGCTGCCGCTCACCGTTCGAATATTAACCGCAGTAGCCTGCACGGGAAATTGAGACTGTTTAATAACGCCAGGCGCTGATTGGAATCCCCGGAGGCCTTGCAGAATGTGCACTGATCACCCGACAACAATTCGTATTTTTCAACCAGAATCGTAAAAAATGTTACCCGATGGTCATATTTTTCAGCTACTGTAATTCCAGTCATTTTTGACCAACTGTTCAGCAAATGACGCGGATACGAACACTAGTTACATCAGAACAGTCAACAAAAGGCTGCAGTGACAGAAACGACGAAATAATGGGACTCAGTGGTCGGCAACCCACACGGATGTCAGTTCGTCCCGACGTTAATTAGAGGGATACCCATGAACACCAAACGAACCACACTGGCCATACTGGTTGCCGCCGCTTATGCGACCGGTGCCCAGGCCGACCTTATTTTCTCCGAATACATTGAAGGCTCATCCCTTAATAAAGCCATCGAATTACAAAACACTGGTGACTCCACACTCGATCTGAGCCAGTACCAGGTCGAGCTTTATTCCAATGGCAGCACCAGTTTTAATACCGCTCTGACTCTGAGCGGCACCCTGGCCGCAGGTAGTGTATACGTCATTGCCAACAGCGGGGCCGACCCGGCAATTCTCGATGTCGCCAATACCACATCGGGCGTTGCCAATTTCAACGGCAACGATGTCGTCCTGTTACGAGAAAGTGAGACGGTTGTAGATCGAATTGGTCAGCTCGGTAGTGCTGACCAATTCGGAGCCGAAGTGACCCTGGTTCGTAAAGCCGCTATTACTGAAGGTGACCCGGACTTCAACGCCCTATTTGACCCTACCGTGCAGTGGGATGCTTACCCCAGCAATACCTTTGCTTACCTGGGCAATGGTGAATCAGGCGGAGGTGGCAGCGATCCGGAAGAACCGATGCTGGCTCAGTGTGGCGAGCCGGTTACATTGATTTCGGCTATACAGGGCAGTAGCAATGCGTCACCGCTGCTGGGTCAGGCAGTCGCTCTAGAAGCCATAGTGGTGGGTGACTATCAGCAAGGAAACCAGTTACGTGGCTTTTTCGTGCAAGAAGAAGAGGCCGATCAGGATGGCGACCCTGCAACCTCGGAGGGTCTTTTTGTTTTCCATTCGTCAACCGAGGTCAACGTCGGTGACCGTATTGTTGTCAACGGCACTGTCGACGAATATTTCAGTCTGACTCAACTCAACAATGTCGATGGCGTCACCGTTTGTGCCAGCAATCAGGCACTGCCGATGCCTGCACTGGTCAGCCTTCCATTACCCGACGACGAAGCCTTTGAAGCCGTTGAAGGCATGCGGGTCAGCGTTAATCAGACAGTGACGGTCAATGAAGTCTATCAACTTGGTCGCTACGGTGAATTCACGGTTAGTAATGGACGTCGCTTCATTCCTACTGAAGTTGCAGCCCCAGGCCCCGATGCTTTTGCCGTTAATGCCGCCAATGACCTCAACAAACTGATTGTAGACGATGGCATTCGAACCCAGAACCCGGACCCATTGCGTTTCCCGGCCCCAGAACTGACCGCCTACAACACGCTGCGCATTGGTGAGACCATCACCAACCTCAGTGGCGTCATGAATTACTCCTTTGGTGCCTACAGGCTGATCCCGACCAGTGACTTGCAACTGCAAGGCACCAATCCGCGCACCCTGGCCCCTGAAGACACACTGGATCGCGATATGCGCGTCGCCAGCTTCAACGTTCTGAATTACTACAACGGTGATGGCCTCGGCGGCGGTTTTCCGACCGATCGGGGTGCCGATACGCCGCTGGAGCTTGAACGTCAGCAAGCCAAGCTAATTGAGGCAATGTCTGCACTGGACGCCGATGTTATTGGTTTAATGGAAATCGAAAACGATGGCTTTGATGAAAACAGCGCCATCGCCCAACTGGTCGATGCCCTGAACGCGACACAGGTTGCCGATAAAACCTACGACTACATCTCAACCGGCGGCACCGGCATAGGCACCGATTCCATCGCTGTTGGTTTGATCTACCGTCCACAGGTTGTGGCACCGGTCAACAGTGCCCAGGTACTGTCGAGTGACAATTCGCCGCTGGGCGACGACGACGAGCCACTGTTTAATGACGACAAGAACCGCGCGGCTCTGACTCAGAGTTTTGAGCACCTGGGTAGCCGTGATCGCTTTACTGTTGTGGTCAATCACCTCAAGTCCAAAGGCTCTTCCTGCGATGATGTGAACGACCCGGAAGACCCCAATCTGCAAGGCAATTGCAACGGCGTGCGCACCAACGCAGCCATTGCTTTGGCCCAGTGGCTGGCTGGCAACCCGACCGGCATCGACGATGCTGATGTCATGATCATTGGTGACATGAACGCCTACTCGATGGAAGACCCGATTCAGGTACTGGCCGATGCCGGCTATGCCAGTTTGAAGGGCGAGGGAGCGTATTCCTATGTATTCGATGGTGAATCCGGCAACCTGGATCACGCTTTGGCTTCAGACAGCGTTCAGGCCAAGGTGATCAAGGTACAGGACTGGCACATCAATACCGATGAGCCACTGGTTCTGGACTACAACACCGAGTTCAAATCAGCCAATCACGTTGAACTACTGTATGCACCAACACCTTACCGGTCGTCGGATCACGATCCGGTTATTGTTGACCTGGACCTGAATACACCGCCGAACGCTTCGTTCAGAGTGTATAGGTTTTTGTTCTGGTACATCTTTATCAGTGACAGCAGCGACGATGACGGCTACCTGGTTGCAGGAGACTGGAATGCTGGCCCGTTCACGTTCTCCGGTGACTGGAGAATCATTCCGCGCTATCTGCTAAAGCGCAATCAGGTCCGTGAAGTTACTCTCACCGTGACCGACAACGAAGGCGCAACCAGCAGTCTGACCAAACCGCTACCGCGCTGATCCTCTGCCAGGGGCATCGTATTGATGCCCCTTTAAGCTGGACAGAAACCGAACTGTCGCTAAAGGACACTAGCCACCGGCATTAGCGGATCTGTTGGAGTCTTCGATCGGCGCAAAGTCGGCATCACTCAGTTCTGGAGACTCAGTGCTGGTGTAACTGGAATCCATACGTTTCAGCGCTTTGCACATCACGTCCATGCGCTGATCCTGGGCATGAATATGTTCAAGCAAAGCCATAATCGCATGGGCAGTGGGGTCTGGCATTTGCGATACACCGTAAGCATCAAAACCCACTTTATCTGCCATGGCTTTTTGTGTTTCGCTGAACGGCAATACCTTTTCACCCTGCTGCTTGACTATACGACCGGGAATACCGACCACTGTTGATTGTTCAGGCACTGCTTTCGTCACCACTGCATTTGAGCCTATACGGGAATTCTTGCCCACCGTAAAAGGACCCAGCAATTTGGCACCGGCGCCAACAATAACGCCGTCTTCCAGCGTAGGATGACGCTTACCCTTCTTCCAACTGGTTCCGCCGAGCGTAACACCCTGATAAATAGTGACGTCATCTCCGATTTCCGCCGTTTCACCAATCACCACACCCATGCCATGGTCAATGAAAAACCGACGCCCGAGTTTGGCTCCCGGATGGATCTCAATCCCGGTAAACCAGCGGGCCATTTGAGAAACCCAACGAGCCAGCGTCTTTAAATTCCACAACCACAGTTTGTGACTGAAGCGGTGAATCATAATCGAGTGCAACCCCGGATAGTTTAGTACCACCTCAAACCAGCTTCGCGCCGCTGGATCGCGATCAAAGACGCTTTGAATGTCTTCTTTCAACGTACGAAACATATCAGGGTTTCCTTATAGACTTGTCAATCTGCGTCAGCATGCCACGCAAGATGTTGGCTTCGACTTCATCGGGTTGAGCCCGCAGAATCAGGCGGCGTATTTTGTTCAGTAATGTTCGAGGGTTATTGGGGTCTAGAAAGTCAATCTCAACCAGTGTTTTCTCCCAATGCTCGAACAACCCTTCAAGCTGATCAGCGCGAGCAGGTGGCTGATCCCACTCCACTCCCCAGTCAATACGGGTCTGTGGCACTGCCAATTCCTGACGCATGCGTAATTCATAACACAGCACCTGAACCGCCTGTGCGACATTCAGTGAGCTGTATTGTGGATTGGACGGAATGTTCACGTGATAGTGGCATTTCGCCAGCTCTTCATTAGTCAGGCCACTGCGTTCGCGACCAAACAACAGCGCAATGGAAGAACCGTCCGGATGAGCCGCCACTTTATCAGCCATTTCACGCGGGTTCAGCAATGGCCAGGGCAAGGAGCGAGACCGGGCAGAAGCGCCAACCACCAGCGTACAGTCAGCGATTGCTGTTTCAATATCATCAACCACAACGGCCTGATCCAGCACATCATGAGCACCGGATGACAACGCAAAGGCTTCGCCTGATGGATAATCCGCTGGTGCCACCAGCACCAGCCTGGTTAGCCCCATGGTCTTCATCGCCCGCGCAGCTGAACCAATGTTGCCAGCATGACTGGTGTGCACCAGGACAACTTTAATATCTTCCAATCGAACTTGCGGATCGCCTGTTGCACCCCTTGTCTGCGACATCTTAAAAAACACCTCATATCGTTCAAAAACTGCACACCAAGTCTTAAAGAGTGCATCAAAGATGTGTATTATACCCGCCCTCGTTCGGGAAAGCGCCCGAACCGCTGTTTAACAAAACCGTTTTTGCGGATAAAACCGACGTACCCGATTGGGCTTGTCCGGGCCGTCTTGCTCAGGAGTGTTATAACAAACCTGTTGATGAGCGCCGGACCCATTGCCTGTCACCGGTGCGGTTGAACCCTTTTAAATATGAGTGTGAACCGACCATGCAACCGATCCTGACCATTGCCCTGCGCGCCGCGCGCAACGCAGCCGACAAACTGAGCTACACATTGTCGAACATCGATTCACTGACCGCCGAAGGTGCAACCCGCAAAGACGTTTTTGACAAGGCTATAGAAGACGCCGCCTGGCGCGCTCGAAAGGCCATCCGCAAAGGTCATCCGCGCCATCACATTGACAGCCTGCACATTGGTATGGATGAAAGCCGCGACTACGACGGTCAGTCTTGCTGGAAAATCAACGTAGTGTCCGGTGAGTCCAACTACAGGTCCGGGTACCCAGGCTACCTGATTGTGGTCACCTTTTTTATTAAAGACCGTGTTGAAGCGGCCGCCCTGCTCGATCCGGTTACCGGTGACGAATGGACCAGCATGCGCGGTCGGGGCGTGCAATTGAACGATCGCCGGGTGCGTGTCGACATCTCCACTCTGGGCCTTGCCCTGGCCGCGATCGACAGCCGCGATCCGGCCGAAATCGGCCGCTGGTCAGAGCGGGTTGCGGGTATTCGCGTCAGCGGCTGTGGCCTGATGAACATTGCCCAGCTGGTCGCCGGACGGGTGCAGCTCGCCTTCGCCGATAATCTGAATGACGTCGATTTTCCAGCCGCCAGTCTACTGCTGCAAGAAGCCGGCGCACTGAGCGGTGACCGCAATGGCGGCCCGGTTAGCGCCAAAAAAGGCGAACTACTGGCCGCCTCACCACGCCTGTTCAAGCAGCTATTCAGCCGTGGCTAGTGGTTCATGGGTGACGTTAGGTTACTAACAGGCTGTTGAAATTCACAGAATGTCTACCGCCTGCTCGGATACAGACAGGATGACAGGCACCGATTGAGGCTTGGTGCGGTCAACGGCTCCCGACCCATCGCCTTTGGCTGAAGCCATAGGGCTAACTCGTTCAGGGTGATATCCGGGAATTAAACTGCAACAACTTGGGGCACAGCGGCGCACAGGGTATAGTGCTGTTTTACGCTGCTTTATGGACATTGGTTTGACCCCTCTGCTCAATTTCTACGCTGGCGAGCACGCCTTCCAGCACATTCAAAATAAGGGTCTGGGACCAGAAGATATCCGCGTTATTCTGGGTGCCTCAGGTGGCCCTAAATGGTTTGTGCTCAGTCACCTCGACCGTTATCTGGCCAGCCAGTGGTTGCCTGTCATCGAACACAAAATCAACCTGATTGGCAGTTCCATCGGGGCCTGGCGCATGACCGCCTATGCCAACAAAGACCCATTAGCTGCGCTGGACCGTCTGGAGACTGGTTACCTTAATCAGCGTTATTCGGACAACGCCAATGCCGATGAGATTACCGCCAAGGTTCATGATTTTATCGACGATACGCTGGGTGAGTCTGCATTTGACGATCTGCATCCGGATCGACTGCTGCATCTGGTAACAGCCCGCTGTCGGGGCATGACGGCCGTCAGTTCGTCGCGCACACAGGCCTGGATATTCGCCGGTGTTGCTGCCAGTAACCTACTGTCGCGAACCACACTGGCGCGTTACTTCGATCGAGTCGTATTCCGCAGCCAGGGAGGTCAGCTACCACTGACCAGCTGGGACCAGTTCACCACTCACCAGGTGATGTTGCAGCCGAACAATCTACGCCAGGCCCTTCAGGCCAGTGGCGCCATTCCGGTAGTGATTCACGGAGTTAGCAATCCAGCCGGTGCACCCCCGGGAGTCTACCGAGACGGTGGCATGGTCGACTATCATTTTGACTTACCAATAAAACCGGAACACGGCCTGGTGTTATACCCACATTTTTCACCGGTGATGAAACCTGGCTGGTTTGACAAGCCCCTACCCTGGCGAAAAGTCAGCGCCGATCATTACAGCCACACCCTGGTGGTTTGCCCAAGCCAGGCATTCATCAACCGACTGCCCTATGGCAAGATCCCGGATCGCAAAGACTTCGAAACCCTCGACGCCGATTCGCGCATTCGTTACTGGAACACCGTCGTCGACATGAACCAGGCCCTGGCCGATGAATTTCATGACCGGGTCAGCACGGGCACACTGGTTCAGCATCTCCAACCGATCACGGCAATAGCCCGCTAGTTTTTCAGGCTGCTTATTTACTGGAACGTTTACCTGAACTGCCAGGATCATCCGGCGCCTCCTCGAGGCATTACGGCCTGAGGACCCTTTAACCCGGGAATGACCCGATCTACTTGTCCCAGCATAAGCCTTAGCCTGAACCTAATCTGAACACCCCACCGTCACAGCCTGATCGATTCAGATCGGGTTCAGCCTGCTTTGCGATACTGGCTTCAATGAACAAGGAGCCTTGCCCATGACTCAGTATCGGTTGCACCCGGGGTTCAACCCCACTCAACGTCACCCGAATTTGCCCGCTCAGCGAGGCCGCCTGGCTGTAATAGCCATCGCCGCAATGCTGCTCAGTGGGTGCCACGTTAGTGTCACCGATGTACAAGAGCATGAGGCCGGTTACGACACGGAAGTTACCCCTTCGCTGGCACGCTACGACACCGAATTTCTGGTTCGCAGTGCGCTGGTTCCCTTTGCACTAAGCGCTACCAGTATCGATATGGTCGGCGATCCAGCGGCATTCCTAACTCCGTCGGCCCGACTCGCCGGTCGCGGTCACATTCCGGTGGAAACCACCTCCACGTACCTGTTTGAATCAGGTGCCTGTGACTTCGGTGGCTACACCAACATCGATGCCTATGGTGAGACCGACACTTATGCCGATAGCATGACCTTCGTTACCCTGGATGTGACCGCTCAGGCGGTCGATTGCGACACGCGAAACTGGCAAGGCTATGTGACGCTGAACAGTCGACTCGATTTCGATGTGATGGGCTGGTATGACGATAACCTGAACCGCATCAAATCGCTCGAGGGCAGCATGACCGGGCGACTGCGCATGCGGGCCGAACGCAGTGACTTGAACTACACAAACATCAACAGTCAGATAATCGAACTAAATTCGACTGACTTTCGTATCGAATCCAGCGCCAGTATCTGGCTTGACGATGGTTGGCGTACACACTCTGCCAGTCTGGCCACACAACGCGGTGTCCACTGGTACCAGAATGATACTCGGCCACATGCAGGCAAGGTCCGACTCACGGCTTATCGAGGCTGGGTAGATCTGGAATTTTCCAACTACGGCGTAACCCGCACGGACAGCAATGGCTATCGAGACAGTATTTCCTGGTCCAGCCTACGGTGAACCCTTGCACCAAAAAAAGCCGACATCATTGTCGGCCCTGTTGCAGCTGTGAAACGATCCGTTATTGCTTAACGAACGACCATACTAGCCAACAACCATATATTCAGGCCCGAACCCTGCTGACCAGACAATAACGGTTCCTACTCGCAAGGTGACCAACAGCACCAGTGCGACAGTAATTACCGATGTCGCATACATGAAGGCGCGCTCCTTGGGTATATTCATCACGATCGGCAGGCCCTCGTAAATCAGATAGACCGCGTAGGCCGAGGCAATTGCAAATACCACTGCATTTAACCACAACACCGGCCAGGCGCCGACTATCCCGGCTAGAAAGAGAGGGGCTGTCGTGTATACCGCCAACGCCATACCATGATGAGGGTCAACCGGTTCATCGGAGTAGGTGGTTGTCATCCAGGTAATGAACTCTGCGAACACCCAGACACCGACCAAGGCTGCCAGATAGCTCAATACACACAAAACCAGAGCACTTTGTGCCGTCAGCACGGTAAGCGGCCCACTGCCGAGGCGCCAACCCACTTCTGCCACGCCAATATAAAAACACACCGCCGGAATCAACGCTAGAATGGGTACATGGGTCAGGTATTCCATGGTCTTGCTGCGTCGTTGTTTACGGATAAGTGACCACTCACTATTGGGGTGAGTGAAAATGCCTAGCATATGGTCCAGAATCATTGTGTTCTCCAAAAGTGTTTCCGGGCAAATAGGGGTATTTATTGACACTCACCATTAACAGTCAAGTTACTCCAACTTGCATGACAGTGAATGTTGAAAGGTGGCCGGATTCTGTCTGATAACATAGAGGATTTGCGGCAGACTGCAAGCATGCCGGGCTTGTGAAGCAGAAATTCAATCCTGCATGGCCTTAATCTCTTGTAACAATGACTCAGATCATTATATTATAATTAACTAATATTAAAAGAGTACACTAAGACCAAACACCCGCTATCGCACCCTTTTCACTCAGGTGGTAGCATCCATTTCAAGCCGATATCCATTGATGTCCATCAGGAGCTTTTTCATGAATGTAACCCAGCTTTCCCCCACTTTTCGGGTCAGTGCGCAAATAACCCCGGCCGATGTTGAACAGGCTAAAAATGACGGTATCAGCGTTATCGTTTGTAACCGACCGGATGGCGAAAGTGCCGACCAGATACCAGCCGCTGAGATACAGCGCGCCTGCGAAGCGGCCGGTATAAAATTCGTTAAACTGCCCATGAACGGACCTAATTACTCCGCTGAGCAAGTCAGTACACTGAAAGCCCTGATCGATAGCAGCAGCAATATTCTGGGTTATTGCCGCACGGGTAACCGCAGCAGCATTCTGTACAACGCTGCTCAAGGGCAAAGCTGAGCCTTGCCAAAGACCATTCCCTTGTCACTGCCCAGGATCGGCGACATTAATGCTGGTTTGCTGGTCGCGTTGGTCGGAATACCGCAATGTCTGGCCTACGCAATGTTGTCAGGCCTACCGCCCATGTATGGTCTGGTTACCGCTGCCTTGCCAGGCATGGTGGCAGCCGTGCTTGGCCGCAGTGCCCACGTTACTGTCGGGCCAACCAATACGACCGGTCTGATCATATTGGCCAGCCTGACACCCTGGGCTGACCAGCCGGAGTTACTGCTGACGGCCATGGCAACGTTGACGGTATTGGCCGGGCTGTCCAGACTCTTCATTGTTGCATTGAAGGCTGAACGTCTGTTCGACTATGTCCCGGAAGCGGTAATGGTTGGTTTTGCCACTGGCGCGGCCGTTATCATTGCGTTAATGCAACTGGATGAGTTTGTCGGTGCACCTCTCACCAATGTTCGAAACGTTGTTGATTCACTGATCAGATTATCCGGCCTGGGCTTGACTGACATAGAGTGGGCCGCCATCGGGCTGTCTCTGTTTGCACTGGCGTCCGTAGTACTGGGACGCCGGTATTTTCCACGCTGGCCGATTCCGCTGATGACTCTGGTGATCAGTATCGGCCTGATTTTGTGGGCTCCGTGGCCCTTTGTTCAGCAATGGATTACGCTGGACCAGACCACCCTGATCAACGATGGCTGGCCGCCTCTGGCAAGCCACTGGCCTAGCTGGAGCATGATACAAGCGCTGATCATTCCTGGTTTTGCCGTCTCCTTCATCGGATCTCTGGAACTGATCGTGACTTTACGCAATCGCGCAGAACAGCGCTGGTTGCGTGCCGAGCTGGGCAGCCAGGGCGTCGCCAATCTGGTTGGAAGTTTTACTGGCTCTTTTCCAGCCAGTACCTCCCTGACTCGCTCCGTTCTGCTGGACATTGGCGGTGCATCAACCCGCTGGGCACCCTTTATTGCCGCCCTGGCCGTGTTGCCCATTATTCTGTTTGGGGCCGATCTGGTGCGCGCGATTCCACAGGCCGTCATCGCCGGATTGCTGATCGGGATAGCCCTGTCGATGCTCAAACCGACTCAAATCCGCAATGTCCTGAAAGCCAATTCTCAAACTCGAACACTCTTTCTGGTCACCTTTATAAGCACACTTGTTTTGAATTTCCACGAAGCCATTCTGCTCGGTGCGACACTGGGATTGGGCATATTTCTGTTTCAGGCCAGCGTGCCTCAATTGCGCCGTTATGCCGTTGACGACCAGGGCTGGCTGCGCGACACCATTGAGGTAGACAGTCCGCACAATCTGATCCAGATTTCCGGCAGCCTGTATTTTGCCGCGGCCCGTCAGCTTCCAGAACGTTTGACCGCTATGCTCGCTCCAAAAACAACCTTGATAACAATAGATCTTACGCATACTCAACACATTCGAGTGGCCGCTCTGCAGGCGTTGCAACAATTTGTGGCCGAGTGTCAGCGCCAGGATGTCGACATACAGATATGTGGTCATTCGCCCCGACTGATCCAGCTTGCCCGCACAATCGGTATCAAACTGCCCTGGTGCAATAACCGGCTCGAACAACAGATCGGTAGGGTACAAGCAGACGCCGACTATGACTAACATCCATCGCCCAAATGACAGTAGACCTCGTAACTTCGGCGGCTTACTGACCGTTGCACCAAACATGCTTGAATTCATGGCGCAAGCTGAACGGGTTGCAAGGACTCAGGCATCGATACTGGTGAGGGGCCAAACCGGCTCGGGCAAAGAACTGGTAGCCCGTTACATTCACGATCACTCACGCCGGTCTGGCCAAACGTTCAGTGCCATTAATTGCGCCGCGCTGTCACGGGAGCTGATGGCCTCGGAATTGTTCGGCCACAAACGCGGCGCCTTTACCGGAGCCACGCATGACCGCACCGGCCTGTTTGAGCTGACCGATGGTGGCACCCTGTTCCTGGATGAAATAGCTGAAATGCCACTGGATATACAAGCAGGACTGCTGCGGGTTTTGCAAGATCGCTGCTTTACCCCCCTAGGCTCAAGCGAAGTGTTGCACACCGATATTCGCCTGGTCAGTGCGACCCATAGATCACTGCGCAAGTTGGCCGGTAACAATGATTTTCGTGAAGACCTGATGTACCGGGTACGCGTTGTACCCCTCTATCTGCCGCCGCTTAAGAGTCGAGTCGGCGATGTGGACATGCTCAGCTGGCAATTCATTCACAGTTTGAACCAGGAAAACGAACGGCACATCGACAGCATTGCCGGGCCCGCTTACGATGCCTTACTGGCCTACCACTGGCCCGGCAACATCCGCGAACTGATCAATGTGATCACCTACAGTCATGCCATTGGTGAAGGCCCGACAATCCGGCTGCAGGATTTGCCACCGGAATTGCGGGGTGAAGCGCCACCGGATGAAACGGAAATTAGCCTGGAACAGAATGAGCGGGATCGGATTCTGGCCCTGATGCAACAATACAAAGGCCATAAGCAATTGGTTGCGGGCGCGATGGGTATTTCACGCGCGACACTGTGGCGAAGAATGAAATCACTGCAACTGATGTAGCTCCTTTGCGAAGAACTTTCTGTGCGAGGCAGCCTTTCTCAGCAGTCCTGCGCCGTATTCGGTAAACTACCCTCACATTTTCAGATAACTGCTGATTGCATGTCCCCTGACCAAAACGATCTCTGGTTTCTGCCGCTCGGTGGCTGCGGTGAAATCGGTATGAACCTCAATCTCTATGGCCATGACGATCAATGGCTGATGGTCGACTGCGGTGTTACCTTTGCCGACCCCGACAGGGCTCATCAACCTCACGTACAAATGCCTGATCCGACCTTCATTGCCGATCGTGCCGATCATCTGGCCGGTATCGTCATTACCCATGCCCATGAAGATCACCTCGGCGCCCTGCCGTATTTGTGGCGCCGCTTTAGAGGCAGGGTCTATACCACGGCCTTTACCGCCGAAGTACTTCGGCGCAAGCTGGTTGAATTTAATTTGGTCGGGCAGGTAGCGATCGACGTAGTCAAACCGGGCGACCGGCGTCAAATTGGCCCGTTTGAAGTCGAATGGCTCAATATTACCCATTCCATTCCAGAACCCCAGGCACTGATGATTCGCACCCCGGTTGGCAGTGTCTTTCATACTGCAGACTGGAAACTCGACCCTGCCCCGGTGATCGGCCCTCCCATTTCGCCCAAAACCTTTCAGGCCCTGGCCTCCGAGCCGCCCTCGGCCATGGTCTGCGATTCTACCAATGCGCTGGTCGCCGGGCATTCGGTGTCTGAATCAGAGCTGATACCGGGTTTGCGCAAGATCATCGAGGCAGCTCCCGGCAGGGTGGTGGTCAGCTGCTTTGCCAGCAATGTCGCACGGTTAGCCACACTGATGCAGGCCGCTGATCAGTCCGGTCGTCGAGTCGCTTTACTTGGTCGATCGTTAAAAAATATGGTTTCTGCGGCTAAAGCAACGGGATACTGGGACAGCAAACACCGTTTCATCGACCCCTTCGATCTCGGCTTTTTTCCGAGAGCACACTTTATGGCCATTGCCACCGGCAGCCAGGGTGAACCCCGTGCGGCATTGTCGAGACTCGCGCGAGATACTCATCCGGATCTGACGCTGGAAGCCGGTGACACGGTGGTATTCAGTGCGCGCATCATTCCGGGCAATGAATTGCTGGTTGACGCTTTGATCAAAGCGTTAAAAGCCAGGGATATCGAAGTGATCACCGCTGACGAAACCGACCTGCCAATACATGCATCCGGCCACCCGGCAGCCGACGAACTGACGCAAATGTACCAGTGGGTAAAGCCCGAACTCGCCATCCCGGTTCACGGAGAACCCGCTCATATGGCGGCCAATGCAAAACTGGCAGGCGCTGCCGGAGTCAGACGACAGCTTACGGGTAAAAACGGCGACTTGTTCTATATCAGGCCGGTTGCAGGGATTCGGCGCAAGGCGGTTGCAACGGGTCGGTTGGGTTGGGACAGGGATGCCTTGATTCCGGTCGCATCTGACTAAGCTACTTCACGGAATTTGGTTTTAAAGACATCGGTTTTAAAGACAACGAACGGAGCTGTATAAGGGTGAGCGAACACTAGCAGGTTGCTGAAGGGCCTTGGAGAGCATAACCAAACACTGGCTCAGCCCTGCCCCCCAGGGGGTTCAACAAGCTCTCCCCCGAACATGCAGGACGGCATTTACTGCCACTCCAACTCGCCAATACGTGCCAGCAACTGCGCATCCGGTTCTACTTTGGTGTTGCTGTTGTAGTCCAGCAGTACGATACGACCACTGCCTTCGGTGGTCAGGGCCTGCTGCGTCTGGCTAAAAATACCGTAGTGCTGAATAAACCCGAAGCGCTGAAGTTCACCAATTCGCGCACCAACCCAGAGCCGGTCCGGATAGTTGACCGGCCTGCGGTACTGGCATTCGGTCGAGGCGAGAATCGGACCAATGGTCGAGCTTTCTGTGCGACCGAACAGGCCACAGGCTTCAAAATAAGCAAGGCGAGCACTTTCGAAGTATCGGAAGTAGGTAGCGTTATTGACGTGTTTAAAGGCGTCCATCTCACCCCACTGCACCGGAAGCTCTATCCGAATGGGAAAGGTGTTTTCGAATTCTGCCAGGGTCATGGCCATGAGTCAGTCCTGTCCGGGTCGGTTTGAACAGCGAGCAGTGTGCCCGACTTTCCGGCATAACTGAAGCCGGTGTCGCTGCTGTCACGAGCCGGTTGCCTGCTCGCCACAGGCATCAAACAGCGCCTGCCAGGCTTCTGTCTGTTGACGAATCTGCTCGCGAAAACGCTGATGAAACCTGGCCAGATCTGTCTGAAAGGATTCAATAGCCGCGTTATCAACAGCGATTGATCCGCTCATTGATGTAAGAGCATCGAACCCGGCCAGAAACCGTTGATCGACACTCACCAGCCAGGCCTGTACATCTCCGGCAAATACATTACCCATAACATTTCGGGCAAAACCAAGTTCCTGCAGTGGCCGCCCCATCGGACAAAGTCGGGTGTCCGCGGCTGCTTCACGGAGCATTTGTTCGCTCTGCTGCAGCGACTGCATCGCCCAGCGCATGGATACCAGACTGCGCCCCCCCATCGAGTATTCAGTCACGGATTTCACGCTGCTCAACCATTGCTCCCGGTCAACAGACAAGGGCGTTCCAACGTATCGGGCCAGAGCACGCTGAGCTGACCGGTAGCCCTCGAAATCCACCTCATCAGCAGCGGAGAACCCATCGCTGCCGCCTGTCCAATAGGACTGATAATCAGGATTGGCCAGTGTTGCATTGAACAGGTGCATTGGAAAAACCCCTTGCTTGCGAATCACGATGCTCCTGAGCTCAGCCACCAGCTCTTCGTCCAGATCATCCGGTGTTTCCAGGCAAAGCGGCAACAGGGTCAACAGACGACGCTCATAGTCCAGCCGCAGCAACGGATCGGCCACCTTGCCCATAATGCTGTTTCGCTCGCCTATTAGTGTGAATACCTCGCAACTGCGCAATGCCCAGGCATCCAGAACGTCTATTTGCACGTCTGGCGGTACCTGACGCAGGGCACGTGTTTGCGGGTAGGCGGGCAAGGATATTGTTGCAGAAACAGGGATGTCAGCACCCAGCACACGGCTTACCCGTTTGACATAGTCTGCCAACAAATCATCCCCCTGCTGAGCGCAACCCCATAGAAGCAGTACAGGTACAAAAGTTGCAAAACGAAACAAGTGTCGCAACGTCATGAAACACACCAGGTAGCTAGACTTCATAAAATCCTTATATATCAATAAGTTAAAAATTGGCACGACACTTGAAATGCCTAAGCAAAGCAACCCAGCCCACTGAACTAATCCGGGCACAGGCGCGCGCCCTTTTTTACTATGAGGATCATGTCATGGCTCATTCACTGATCTGGATGCCAACTGATGAAATTCTAAAGAAAGTTCCCTGCACCTGCATTGACGGCCGCACCCAGGGTATTCGCTATAGCGTTGCCGGCGGCAGCTTTGGCCTGATATTGCACACTCTGGCTACCATACAGCGGGCCCACAACAAATGTATGAACCAGGTAGAGGTAGATCGTTACCTGGCCCTTTTTGCTGCTGCAGTCGGCCCTGTCTATTTGCACAGTGACCAGCATACGATTGACCGGATTTATGCCCGGATGGGGTTGGAAGCAGAGACCAGACTGAAGGAGCTGAACAACAGTCAGCAACGTTCATTCTGCGAGCTGGCCACAACCCCTGAATTACAGGGCTGCGGTCATATCAAGCTGATGATGCAAAACGAACTTGACTACCAGGTGCCACCCGCCCTGGTCATCCGTGCCATCAAAGTGTTTTTTCGACTGTTCTTTGCAGGTACCCCGAATCTGATGTTTGACGTCCTGGCCGGCCGTCATCAGGAAGAAAGCGTTTTGTTGCTCCAGGAACAGTTCAGCAGAAATCTGGACCAGGAGTCGGCATTGCTATTGGCAGAACCTATGGAGGAGGGCCGGTTTTTCTGCCATCGACCACTCAAGCAAGCCCTGGCCGAACGTTTTCTGAACGCTATCGACAAAGCTGACATGCCAAGTCTTGATAGATCGCAATGGCCTGAACTGATCCGGGCGCACAATAGCGCTGCTGAATCTACGCTACACACCCTTGCACCGGAACTACCGGTCAATCATATTCGCCTTTAACGGGAGCCATCACTATGACACAAACATCGCTCACCCGCCGGTTAACCCAATGGGTACCGGCCATCGAATGGATACGCAACTACCAGCGAGTTGATCTGCGCGGCGACCTAATCGCCGGCATCACCGTGACCATGATGCTTATTCCCCAGGCTATGTCCTACGCTATGCTGGCCGGCCTGCCACCCTACATTGGCCTATACGCTTCGGTCATGCCGTTATTGGTTTATGCCCTGTTCGGAACCTCGCGCCAGCTCGCGGTTGGCCCGGTCGCCATGGTCGCTTTACTGGTCTCAAGCGGAGTGGGTGTTCTGGCTCCAATCGGATCAGACCAGTACATTGCCATGGCAATTTTACTGGCGCTTATGGTCGGTATCATTCAGTTTCTGATGGGCGCATTCCGACTGGGGTTTATCACCAACTTCATGTCACATCCGGTAATATCAGGCTTCACGAGTGCTGCTGCATTAATCATTGGCTTCAGTCAGTTGAAGCACATCGTCGGCCTGCCCCTGCCACGCACCGAGAACATTGCTGAAACACTCTGGCTCACTGTTACCCAGGTTGATGCCATGGATCCGGCGGCACTCATCATCGGTATCGGTGGTGTCGTGCTGCTGCTTGGACTGAAACGGATCAGTTCACTGCTGCCGGGTGCGATGATTGCCGTAGCCATATCAACGTTGGTCGTATGGGCGTTCAACCTTAACGAAACAGCCGGAGTGAGTATTGTTGGTCAGGTACCTGCAGGCTTTCCTGAGTTTTCAATACCAAACCTGAGCTGGAGCAGCATTGTCAGCCTGCTGCCCATCGCACTGACCATCTCAATCGTAGGCTTTATGGAGAGCATCGCCGTTGCCAAAAAGATTGCTTCTGAAAAACGCTATGAGATAGACGCGAACAAAGAACTGGTCGGTCTGGGCCTGGCTAACATCGTCGGCTCACTGTTTAAGGCAATGCCCGTCACCGGCGGCTTCAGCCGCACAGCTGTCAACAAGAACGCCGGCGCCAATACCGGCCTGGCAGCCATCATCACCGCGGTGCTGATCGGTATTGCCCTGGTGTTTCTGACACCCCTGTTCTACTTCATTCCGAACGCCATTCTGTCATCGGTGATCATGGTCGCGGTGTTTGGACTGATTGATCTGCATGAGGTCAAGCATCTATGGCAGGTCAAGCGTGACGACCTGGGCCTGCTAATTTTCACCTTCGCAGCGACGCTGATCCTGGGTGTTAAATACGGTATCTTCCTGTCTGTCTTCCTGAGCATGGCCTGGTTTGTCATCAAAACAACTCGTCCCCATTATGCGGTACTTGGCCAACTGCCCGACTCAAACCAATACCGGAACATCAAGCGCCACGATCAGGCCGTGACCTCGCCTAATGTGCTGGCCTTGCGCTTTGATGCCCAGTTCTACTACGGCAACGTGAGCTTTTTAAAAGATGCTGTGAAACGCGAAGAGGCCAATATGAACAGCCCTCTGAAAGCTCTGGTGCTTGATGCCAGCGCAGTCAACCAGCTCGATTCATCGGCCGATACAGCCTTGCATGAATTGCTGCGTGACTACCGTATCCGCAACGTGGAGCTCTTCTTTTCTCACGTCAAAGGACCGGTCATGGACGTCATGAAGCGCAGTGGGTTTGCGCAGACACTCGGAGAAGACCACTTCCTGCTAACCACTGATGAAGCCGTGCAATCAGCCCGGGCCTACGCACTCAAGTGATGCTTGTTACAAAAGGCTGACGGTAAAAGGCTGACGGTAACAGGTTGACAGTAACAATCGCGTTGCAACCACTTGAAACAAAGGTTGCAACACTTTAAATCACTTTATTCTAATATTCCTTGAAAGCACCATGGCAGCGGCTTTAATAGTTGGCACGGTAATGGCAATACAGACTACAACACCGGAAACATCTGCTCCGGAAAGCGAATAACATCTGTTTGGAGAATGATCATGAAACAAGCCATCAAAACTTTTTATGACCCGGCAACGTTTACCCTGACCTACGTTGTTTACGATGAAGACAGCCGCGACGCCGTTGTGATTGACCCGGTTCTCGACTACAACCCGATTGGCAGCATCGTATCTGACCAGTCGTTTCAGCAAATCGTAGGCTTTGTCGCTGAAAATAAACTGAAACTTCACTATGTATTGGAAACACACGCCCACGCTGACCATCTCAGTGCCAGTCAGTTGTTTCGCGATGAATACCCTGGTCTCAAAGTCGCGATCAGTGAGGGAATTACCGGCGTTCAGACTGTTTTCAAAACGGTCTATAACCTCGACGATACCTTTGTCACCGATGGCAACCAGTTTGATCACATGATCAAAGACTTTGAAACACTGGAAGCGGGCACACTGCGCATCAAAGCTTTGCCAACACGGGGACATACGCCAGCTTGCCTGTCCTTCCTGACTGGCGATGCCGTATTTACCGGCGACGCTCTGTTCATGCCGGACTTCGGCACAGGCCGTTGCGACTTCCCGGCAGGCGATGCCCGGACTCTGTATCGCTGCGTTACCGACAACCTGTACAGCCTGCCCGACGCAACCCGCGTCTTTGTCGGCCATGACTATCAGCCAGGTGGTCGGGATGTTGCCTGGGAGAGCACCATTGGCGAAGAGAAGGCCGACAATATTCAGCTCAAGGGTGACACCACAGAAGATGAATTTGTGACCTTCCGTGAGCAAAGGGATTCTGGCCTGGCCGCACCGAAGCTGATCTATCAGAGCATTCTGGTGAACATTGATGCGGGTCACTTGCCCAAGTCAGAAGGCAAAAACCAGCGGTTCCTGAAAATACCGCTCAACCTGAAAATGACTCGGGCTGGCTAACTATAGGGGAATCGATGCGGTTATTTCCCCTTGAAATAACCGCCCGGACTCCTTATCTACTGACAACTAATTTAGAAAAACCTAATTCGAGGCTAGAATGGAAATCATCAATTTTACACCTTTATCAGCCACCCTCGGTGGTGCGCTGATTGGTCTTTCAGCCGCCTTCCTGCTGCTGGTCAAGGGCCGTGTCGCCGGCATTTCCGGTATCTTTGGCGGTATTGTGTATCCGGAAAAAGGCGATGTCAGCTGGCGAGTGGTATTCATTGCCGGTCTGATCATCGGTGGCTTCCTTTACCAGTGGCTGGGTACCGGTGTCGGCGTTGACCATATCGAAGCCGTTACTGGCACACCCTGGCTGATCGCCGCCGGTTTGCTGGTGGGTGTCGGTACCACCATTGGCACCGGTTGCACCAGCGGCCATGGCATCTGTGGTCTGGCGCGTCGCAGTCCGCGTTCTCTGGTAGCGACTATAACGTTCATGGCCACCGCCTTTGTCACTGTCTACATTGTTCGCCATCTGGTTACAGGAGCCTGATCATGATTCACGCTAAAAATCTTGCTGCTGCGCTGTTTGCCGGCATCCTGTTTGGTCTCGGCCTGTCTGTTGCCCAAATGATCGATCCGGCCAAGGTAGTCAACTTTCTGGACATCTTCGGCACCTGGGATCCTTCATTGGCTTTTGTAATGGGTGGGGGTTTATTGGTCAATGCCATCGCTACGCCGCTGATTATGAAACGTGGCAGCCCGGTACTGGCAGAATTCTTCCGCGTACCGGCCAAGAACCAGGTCGATCGTCGCATCGTGATCGGTGGTGTTCTGTTCGGCGCTGGCTGGGGCATCGCAGGCTATTGCCCGGGCCCGATGATCACCTCGCTGAGTTTCATTGACGGCAACATCCTGACCATCTTCCTTGCGTATGTGGTTGGTACCCTTGGCGCCAAGTTCGGCATAGCCAAATATGAAGACTTCAAGCATCAGAAACATCTGGCCAACGAAGCCTGTGTTGGCTGACAAGCCTTCGACTATAACAAAAACCCGGCTCTGCCGGGTTTTTTGCGTTTGGCACCCGCTGAACCCAGTTCGTGGTTAAACCCGGCCCCAGCCGCCACCGACTTTCGCCCGGACTTGCAGGGGCCTCCTGCCCCCAATCCCTACCGCAGGCCTCCCTGCCTGCTGCGAAACCCGGAACCGGTCGGTGCCTGACCCTTAAAAGTTGCCAGTGAGTCCCACGTAGGAGGGCACCCCGTGCGCGACAGGAAGCAAAATCAACCACAGAAAAACACCCCCCAAAAAACTGAACCCAACCACCACCTGATCGCTATTTGATTAAGTACACAACGAGGCGGACACAAACGACACCGCTACCAGACAAATACTTGCCAATATCGAAACAGACTGCCATGGTGAACAGACAACTTATTTTGCCTTGGTGTGCCCTGTAACCGGCCGGGCGGTAGCGTGTCTAGAATACATCCAAGGGGCTCACCATACCTCTTTCGTGTGAGCCCGCCACATGGGTATATATCTTGGTGGTTTCCAGAGACGAATACCCCAGAATCTCCTGAACAGTGAGGACCATCACATAGAGTGGCTTGGGCGCGACGCATATACCTGGAATAACCCGGAATATGCGTCGCAAAAGACAGTATCGTTTGGCAAGCGGCCTGACGAAGTCATGAAATTCCTTAACGCGTCCTCTCTCTCAGTGCCAAGCCAGGGCGATCAACCTGTTGCATTCGCTAGGTTGATCGCGAAAATCAGCTACGCCATGGCGGTCGCACAAGGCCAAGCTAACTTAATCGATGGACAGCCCTTCGTGCATCCGGCAATTCTTGGGGAATCCGACGATATTGGTCGCTGGGTTGGTACATTAACTAAGCCGATAACAAAGCATCCTGGTGTGTTACACCGCGCTGACATAAGAAAGGATGAAAAGAACGGATTGCTCGTCGCTGAGGTACAACTGTTTGCGGATTCCGAAACTCCTGCATACGGGGTGTTGTTGGGTCGACTCAAAAATTTTACTGCTTAACAAGTCGTGTCAGCGGAC
>Ga0307944_1000058_pt1 | contig 58538 bp, 55 predicted proteins | sample OrgLakmetagen179_FD_201831 | JGI IMG/M metagenome (GOLD analysis project Ga0307944, IMG submission 201831) | Saline water microbial communities from Organic Lake, Antarctica - #179 | ecosystem: Environmental > Aquatic > Non-marine Saline and Alkaline > Saline | place: Antarctica: Organic Lake... | reverse complement strand
CGGCAACCCGGCGCGATTTTTTGCCACCCTGAGCGCCTTGGGCGCAGAGGTAAGGCCGCGCGCTTTTGCCGACCATCACCGTTTTAAACCGGGTGATTTGAAAACCGACGTGGGTGAATGGCTGGTAATGACCGCCAAAGATGCGGTGAAGTGCCAAGACCTTGCAGCCGACAACGCTTACGCTTTGATGATTGAGGCCCAGTTGCCCGCCGAGTTTGGCCGCCGGCTGCTGAGCCAGCTGGCCCGTTGGCGCCAGCTGCACCCGAACAAAGGCGGCCCGCTGGCGGCCACTTCCGTTGCAACAGAATGAGATCATCATTATGGATAAAAAACTGCTGGCACTGCTGGCGTGTCCGGTGTGTAAAGGCGAGCTTAAGCTCAACGACGAAAAAACCGAACTGCTGTGCTATCAGGACGCCATGGCGTTTCCCTTGCGCGAAGGTATTCCGGTGATGCTGGCCACCGAAGCTCGCACTCTGAACACCGATGAGCGCCTGCACAAAAGCTGAGCGAGGAGCCATTCATGTCCTTTACCACGCCCTTTACGGTGGTGATTCCCGCGCGTTTCGGCTCGAGCCGCTTGCCGGGCAAACCCTTGGCAGACATTGGCGGCCAGCCGATGATTCAGCACGTGTGGCAGCGGGCGCAGGAAAGCCGCGCCGGGCGGGTGGTGATCGCCACCGACAACGCGCAGGTACAGCATGCCTGCGCGCGCTTTGGTGCCGAAGTTGTCATGACCTTGTCCGGCCATGTCAGCGGTACCGACCGTCTGGCTGAAGTGGCACAGGCCTTGAATTTGGACGAAGACCACCGGGTAATCAACGTACAAGGGGATGAACCACTGATTCCCAGCGTGTTGATTGATCAGGTGGCAGACAATCTGGATGTGCACCCCGAAGCGGCCATTGCCACCCTGTGCGAGCGCATCCATGACGCTGAGTCGGTGTTTGATCCCAACGTGGTGAAAGTGGTTTTTGATCAGCAGGGGATGGCACATTATTTCAGCCGCGCGCCCATACCCTGGCACCGCGATGGCTGGGCCGCGGCTACGGCGGTTAGGGCCGGCAGCACTGCAAATCGGGATCTGCCGGACAATGTTGATTATTTTCGTCACATCGGCATTTACGGTTATCGCGCCGGCGTGCTGGCTGATTTCGTGCGCTGGTCACCGGCGCCTGCCGAACAGGTTGAAGCGTTGGAACAGCTGCGTGCGCTTTACAACGGCGCTCGCATTCATGTTGATTTGGCGACCGTCAGTCCACCATCCGGGGTAGACACCGAAGCGGATTTGCAACGGGTGAGGACTTTTTTGAACAAGCAGGAGACAAAGTAATGGCAGCCTCTGTTAACGTTTTATTTGTGTGTCTGGGTAATATTTGCCGCTCACCCACCGCCGAAGGCGTGTTTCGCAAACAAGTAGTGGCCGCTGGTCTTGAACAGCAGGTCCGTATTGATTCTTGCGGTACCGGTGACTGGCACATTGGTAAGGGGCCGGATGAGCGCGCGGTGACCGCGGCCGGTCGAGTCGGTATCGATATCAGCGGCCTCAGAGCGCGTCAGTTCGAGGCCGAAGACTTGGACCGCTTTGACTATGTGTTGGTAATGGACCGCCAAAACTTGGCAGACGTGAAAGACATCTGGCATCAGAACGGTGGCGCCGCGCCACGGCTGTTCCTGGACTATGCTGATTTTGACGACCAGGAAGTGCCAGATCCGTACTTCGGTGAAGACGATGGTTTTCAACACGTGCTCGAACTGATCCACCAAGCCGGTGAAGGTCTGTTGAATGACATTCGCGGGAAGCTGGGGTGAAAGCACCGCCAGAAATACGGGAGAGGGTGGATTTAACGCCCTACAACTCTCTGGCCATTGCGGCCAGTGCTCGCTATTTCGCCCGAATTACCCACCGTGCACAGGTTGGCGCTACTCTGGCTTGGGCGGATGAAAAAAATTTGCCGGTGTTGATTGTCGGCGGTGGCAGTAATTTGGTGTTCCGCGCCGACATTGAGGGTCTGGTTGTGCACATGGCCTTGGCCGGAAGGCACTGGCGTGACATCAGCATTGAGTCGGCCACACTGGTGCTGGGTGCCGGTGAAAACTGGCACGACGCGGTCTTGTACGCCGCCCGCAGCGGCTATCGCGGTATTGAAAACCTGGCGCTGATTCCGGGCACCTGCGGCGCTGCACCGTTCCAGAATATTGGCGCCTACGGCGTGGAGTTGGCAGATACGCTGGTGTGTGTCACCGCTTTTGATCGCAGCAGCGGAAAGCCGGTCACCCTGAGTGCAGAAGCGTGCAATTTCGCCTACCGTGACAGCCTGTTTAAACAGCAGCCCGAGCGGTATCTGATTCTGGACGTGCATCTGCGTCTGTCCCGCAGCCGGCTTTTCCAGTTGGGTTACCACGAGCTGGCGACGTACTTTGGCGATACGCCGGTGGCAAAATTAAGCGCTGAAGACGTGGCCGAAGCAGTCATGGCCGTTCGCCGCCGCAAACTGCCAGACCCGCAGCGCCTGCCAAACGCCGGCAGCTTTTTTAAAAACCCGGTGGTCAGTCAAAAGACGTTTGAGCAGCTGCAAAGCCGTTTTTCAGACCTGGTGGCCTACCCATTGCCACACGGGCAGGGCGTGAAACTGGCGGCGGGCTGGCTGATTGAACAGTGCGGTTGGAAAGGCTACCGCAATCAATGGGTAGGTGTGCACAATGTCCAGGCTCTGGTGTTAATCAACCACGGCGGTGGCAGCGGTACACAATTGCTGGCGCTGGCTCAGGAAATTCGCGAGTCGGTTGAGGCGCGCTTTGGCGTTGAGCTGGAGCAGGAGCCTCTTACACAGCCGGCTGTGCATTAGCCAGACCGATCGGTCATGAATAAAAAAACCCTGGCGCACTTCAGCGACCAAGGTTTTTATCACGCGCTTACTCGTTTAAAGCGGCGAAACGCTCTTCAAAAAAGCCGTTGCATCCGCCAGGGCAACGTCCTGCTTGTCGGCGTCGCGCCGGCCCTTGTATTCCAAGGTGCCGGCTTCCAACCCGCGGTCAGACACCACAAAGCGATGGGGAATACCGCTCAGCTCCATATCCGCAAACTTTACCCCGGGCCGCTCGTTGCGGTCGTCCAGTAGCGCGTCGTAACCGGCCTGTTGCAGCTGTTGGTAGAGCTTTTCACCGGCTTCGGCCACCGCCGGTGATTTATGACCGTTCAGCAGCACCACGGCAACCCGAAAAGGCGCGATGGCGTCGGGCCATATAATGCCGCGGTCATCGTGATTTTGCTCGATGGACGCTGCCACAATCCGCGATACCCCGATGCCGTAGCAGCCCATGCTCATGATGGCAGTTTTGCCATTTTCGTCCAGCACCGTGGCGTTCAGCGCCTTACTGTATTTGTTGCCCAGTTTGAAGATGTGGCCCACCTCAATGCCGCGGCGAATTTCCAGGGTGCCCTGGCCACAGGGACTGGCGTCGCCTTCCACCACGTTACGCAAGTCTTCCACCCGTTCCAGAGGCAGGTCACGCAGCCAGTTTACACCGGTCAGGTGCACGTCATTGTTGTTGGCGCCGCAGACAAAGTCCGCCAAGTGCGCTGCGCTGCGGTCGACAATCACCGGCACCGACAGGCTCACCGGCCCGATCGAACCAGGTTCGCACCCGGTGGCACGCTGAATTTCCTCATCCGTGGCCATGGTCAACGGGTCGGCCACGCCGGCCAGATTTTCCGCCTTGATCTCATTCAGGGTGTGGTCGCCGCGCAGAATCAGCGCCACCAACCCCGGGTCACTGCCTTCTTCGGCGTCGGCTGCCGCTTCGGCTTTCACCAGCAGCGTTTTCACGGTTTGGGTGGCGTCTTCTTTCAGAAACTTGGTGATGTCGGCAATGGTGCGTTGGCCCGGTGTTGCCACTTTGGTCATTGCCCGGGAAGGCGCGGGGCGTTCGCCCGCGGGTGCGACAGCCTCGGCTTTTTCTATATTCGCCGCGTAGTCGCTGCCGGAGCTGAACACAATGGCGTCTTCACCAGAAGAAGCCAGCGCGTGAAATTCCTGGGAGCCACTGCCGCCAATGGTGCCAGAGTCTGCCTGCACAGGGCGGTAATCCAGGCCCAGGCGATCAAATATGGCGCAGTAGGTGCGGTGCATCAGCTGGTAAGTCTGGTCCAGGGATTGCGCGCTGATGTGAAATGAATAGGCGTCTTTCATGATGAACTCCCGTGCACGCATCACGCCAAAACGGGGGCGGCGCTCGTCACGGAACTTTGTCTGAATCTGAAAGAAGTTGGCCGGCAGCTGCTTATAGCTTTTCAACTCGTTGCTGATCAGATCGGTAATGACTTCTTCGTGGGTAGGGCCAAAGCAAAACTCGCGGCCGTGGCGATCGTTCATGCGCAGCAGCTCGCCGCCGTATTCGTCCCAGCGGCCAGATTCTCGCCACAGTTCTGCTGGCTGCACTGCCGGCATCAGCAGTTCTTGCGCGCCGCTGCGATCCATTTCTTCGCGCACAATGCGCTCAACCTTGCGCAGGGTACGCAGGCCCATGGGCAGCCAGGTATAAAGGCCGGCGGCCAGTTTGCGGATCAAACCGGCACGCAGCATCAACCGGTGACTGATAATCTCGGCGTCGGCGGGTGTTTCTTTTTGGGTTGCAATCAGATAGCGGCTGGCTCGCATTTTGGGTTCCGTCAGGGGTGACTCATGGAAAGGCCGCGGCCTCAAAAATAATGGGCCTTATTGTACGGAGCCGCAACAGGCAGGTACAGACACCGGCCGGGCATTTCACGACAAGTAACCCAGGGGCAAGGCCGTGTTGTCCAGAACCCGGCGCAGCACAAAGCTTGAATGCACGCCGCTCACCCCGGCAATGCGGGTGATCTGGTTCAGCAGAAAGTGATGGTAATGGTCCATGTCCGGCACCACCACTTTGAGCATGTAGTCGGCATCGTGGCCGGTAATCAGGTAGCATTCCAACACCTCCGGATAGGCGCTGACGGCCTTCTCAAACGCCGCAAAACGTTCCGGTGTATGCCGGTCCATGCCAATCAGAATGATGGCGGTGAGCGCCAGCCCCAGTTTTTTGTGATTAAGAATGGCGGCCGTGCGCGCAATCACGCCGCTTTGCTCCAGTGCACGCACCCGGCGCAGACAGGGCGACGGCGATAGCCCGATTGTGTCGGCCAGCTGTTGGTTAGTGAGCGAGCCGTCTTTTTGTAGATGGTCCAGAATTTTTCGATCGGTTTTGTCCAGTGCAATCAAGTTTTCGGATTTATTAAGCATATTCTGCCACGATCCTTTTTTTAAGTAATATTTAATGTCTTTATAGTCCGGTTTTTAGCCTTTATTAGCAATCACCTGCGCCGACTTTTTGTGTAATATTATGTTCTGTAACCGGCAATCTGCACCCGCAAAGGAAACCGTTGTATGGCTTTTGATCATCAAAAATACGTCGCCTTCAAGCCCATTGCCAAAACCAACCGGCGCTGGCCCGATCGTGTGATTGAGCGAGCGCCGACCTGGTGCGCGGTTGATTTACGCGATGGCAACCAGGCTTTGGTCAAACCTATGTCGGTGAGCCAGAAACAACGACTGTTTGATTTGCTGGTAAAGTTGGGCTTCAAGGAAATCGAGATCGGTTTCCCCGCAGCCAGTCAGCCGGACTTTGATTTCTGCCGCAAGCTGATCGAAGAAAAACGCATTCCTGACGACGTAAAGATTCAGGTGCTGACCCAGGCCCGGCCGGCACTGATCAAGCGCACTTACGAGGCGCTGGCAGGTGCCAAAAAAGCCATTGTGCACGTTTATAATTCCACCTCTACCGTGCAGCGCCAGCAGGTGTTCGGGTTAGACCGTGATGGCATTCGTGATATTGCCGTAGAAGGCGCGCGTTTGGTGAAGGAACTGGCCGCCGGCTATCCGAACACCGAATGGACTTTTCAGTATTCACCGGAGAGCTTTACCGGCACCGAGCTGGATTTTGCCGCTGAAGTCATCGATGCAGTGACTGACGTGTGGCGCCCGGACCAAGGTCAGCCGGTCATTATTAACCTGCCGGCCACGGTAGAGATGGCCACGCCCAACGTGTTTGCCGATCAGATTGAGTGGATTTGCGACACCGTTCAGCGCCGCGAGCATCTGAGCATCAGCGTGCACACTCACAACGATCGCGGCTGTGGCGTCGCCGCGGCCGAACTGGCGGTCATGGCGGGCGCTGATCGGGTGGAAGGCACCCTGATGGGGAACGGCGAACGCACCGGCAACATGGATCTGGTGACCATGGCGATGAACCTGTATTCACAGGGGATTGACCCAACCCTGGATTTGTCTGGGATGGCTGACATTACCGAGGTGGTTGAAGCCTGCACCGAAATTTCGACCCACCCGCGTCATCCTTATGCCGGCGAGCTGGTATTTACCGCCTTTTCTGGCAGTCATCAGGACGCTATCCGCAAATGTTTGGCCCGGCGCAAAGAAGGTGATGCCTGGAATGTGGCCTATCTGCCGATAGATCCGTTCGACCTGGGTCGTCGTTATGATGAGGTGGTGCGCATCAACAGTCAGTCTGGCAAGGGCGGCGTGGCTTATGTGTTGGAGCGGGATTACAACATCAGCTTGCCCCGTTGGCTGCAAATTGAATTCAGCAAAGTGGTGCAGCGTGAAGCGGAAGGCAACGGCGGTGAGATCGATTCGGTGAGCATTCACCGCCTATTTGAAGCTCGCTACCTTGCGGTGCCGGCAGACTGGGCGTTACGCACGTACGATCTTCATCGCAACGAACAAGGGGTACGTGCAGATTTAGTGATCGGCAGCGAAAACAGCCCGGTAACGCTGCAAGGCTATGGCTCCGGAGCTGTGGAGGCTGTGGCAGCGGCGCTGGTCCAGCGTTTTTCCATTACCCTGGCGGTAGAGGCTTATGACGAGTTCGCCCTGAGCGCAGGCACATCGGCCAATGCCATGGCGTGTATTCGTTTGCAGGCTAACGGCCAGATGTGCAGCGCAGCAGCCCTGGCGGAAGACACCACGTCGGCAACCTTACAGGCGTTATTGAACGCGGTGGCTCAAATTGTGCCGAGTGTTCACGCTAGTGCAAAAGAGATCGATGAGGCGTTAAGCATCCGGTCCTAAGATCAGCCGAAGCCTTTTGCTTCGTTGAACCACTTCACGTGGCCTGTTGTGGTCTCAGACATCGATCTTTTCCGTATTTCGCGTGGGCTACCGTGTACGGAGTTTTTCTGATTTTCTCCAGTAAGGGTTTTGGTGTTGCCCTTTCAGCGTAGAACCGACGAAGGCGTCGTCAGCGACCTTTCGGGCGCTGTTTTGGAACAGCTACTGAGGCCGGAACTGGTCGCCGATGTCTTCCAGAATGGACGGGTCATCAATGGTGCTTGGCACATTGTAGGCCTCGCCGTCTGCAATCTGGCGTATAACCCGGCGCAGAATCTTGCCAGAACGTGTTTTTGGTAAGCGCTCAACCACCATGGCGCGCTTAAAGCAGGCAAGGGCGCCGATTTTGTCACGCATCATTTCTACCAGCTCGTCTTCCAACTCGTCATGGCCAATGGTGGCGCTATCTTTTATCAGCACCAGTCCTATCGGAATTTGACCTTTTATATCGTCATGGGCGCCGACCACGCAGCATTCAGCGACCGCCGGATGAGACGACACCACTTCTTCCATTTCACCGGTGGATAACCGGTGGCCGGCCACGTTAATGATGTCGTCGGTGCGGCCCATAACGAAAATATAACCGTCTTCGTCTTCAAAGCCGCCATCACCGGTGCTGTAAAAGCCGGGAATAGCGTCGAGATAACTTTCACGGAAACGCTTGCTATCGCCCCAAACGGTTTGCAGGCAGCCCGGTGGCAGCGGCAGTTTTATCGCGATCTGGCCCTGTTCACCCACTGGCATCTGATTGCCGTGTATATCAACTATTCGAACATCGTAGCCGGGGGACGGCACGGTAGCGGAACCGGGTTTAGTGGTCATCATTTCGACCCCGGCGGGGTTGCAGCAAATGGCCCAGCCGGTCTCGGTTTGCCACCAGTGGTCGAGTACGGGCAAATGAGTATGCTCACGCAGCCAGTCGTAGGTGGCCGGGTCCAGGCGCTCGCCGGCCAGGTAGATGCGCTTGAGTGAGCGGATGTCGTATTGCTTTAAAAAATCCGCTTCCGGGTCTTCTTTGCGCACCGCGCGAAAAGCGGTTGGGGCGGTAAACAGAATATTGACTTTGTGATCCTGGATTACGCGCCAGAAACCGCCTGCGTCAGGAGTGCGCACCGGTTTGCCTTCGTACAGCACGGTGGTGCAGCCGGCAAACAGCGGCGCATAAACAATGTAACTGTGGCCCACTACCCAGCCCACATCCGATGCGGTCCAGAACACATCACCGGGGCTGGCGTCGTAGACCAGCTTCATGCTGTATTTCAGTGCCACGGCGTGGCCGCCGTTGTCCCGCACCACGCCTTTGGGTTTGCCAGTGGTGCCGGAGGTGTAAAGAATGTACAGCGGATCGGTCGATTTGACGGCGACCGGGGCTGCGGGCTCAGCGTCGTGGATAAGTTCGTTCCAGTCTACATCTCTCGGGCTTTGCAAGCTGGCCAGTGCGTGCGGGCGCTGATACACAACACACAGCTGAGGTTTGTGTCTGGCCTGTTCCAGAGCCTTGTCCACCAACGGCTTGTAGGCAATCACCTTGTTGACTTCGATGCCGCAAGACGCAGTAATGAGCGCTTTGGGCGTTGCATCGTCAATGCGAACGGCCAGTTCGTGAGCCGCAAAACCGCCAAACACCACCGAATGAACCGCGCCAATACGGGCACAGCCCAGCATCGCAATCACCGCCTGAGGGATCATCGGCATGTAGATGACCACGCGATCGCCTTTTTCAATGCCGCGGGCTTTCAGGGCGCCGGCAAAACGCGCGACTTTATCGGTCAGCTGACTGTAGGTGTAGCTTTGCTGGGTATTGGTCACCGGTGAGTCGTAAATCAGCGCGGTTTGTTCACCGCGGCCAGCGCGCAGATTGGCGTCCAGAGCAATGTCGCTGGTGTTCAGCTCGCCGTCAGTAAACCAGTCACCGTGGCCGTTGTCTTTGGCCTGCCAAATGGTGTGCGGAAATGTAATCCAGTTGATGCCAGTTGCCTTTTCACGCCAGAAATCGTCCGGCCTGCTGATCGAGCGTGTAAATTCTGCGTTGTAATCCATTAGCTCCACCTCACCGTGTCAGTGTTTATTATTCGTGCGCTTGTGAACCACCTTAGGCGGTTTCCGCACCGCAACCAGTAGACCATGGGCGTAGATTTGCGAGCGTGGGCCTGAATACAGCAAGCACACGACAAAATAAGGTGTTTTTAAACGGTGTTTTGAGCGCTGCTGTGCCCCACCAAAATACACCGCGCTGCATTAAGATTCATCGCAACTTATGACCTGGGCGTGAACGGTGCCGTTGGCCACTCGGGCGCTGAGGGTCTGGCCGGCTTCAAGCTGCCCGGCGCGTCGCACAATCTTGCCCTGATCGTTTTTTACAATGGCGTAGCCCCGCCCCAGAGTGGCCAGCGGGCTGACCAGATTCAGGGTCTGCGCCGCGTAGTCCAGTTGCTCACGGCGGCTTTTAAGCGCTTGCTGAACGGCCAGATTGAAGCCTGTTGTTGCCCACAGCACACGTTCGCGGGCGCTGGCCAGTTGCCTGTTGGGTGATTGCATGGCCAGGCGTTGTTGTAAATGGTCGGTACGCACACGCAAGCGCTGGGTTATCTGCGCCATGGCGCGGCTCAGGCGCAGATCCAGGCCATCCAGGCGCTGCGCTTTTTCCTGCAGGCTGCGGCGCGGGTCTTTTAGCCGCGTGGAAAGCTGCAGCAGTCTGTTTTCAAGCGTCGTATGTTGGCGCCCCATAGCAGCCTGCAGGCGTTCGCTGCTGGCTTGTAGCTGGTGTAACCAGATGTTTTGATCTGGTGATACCTTCTCCGCTGCCGCTGACGGTGTTGGTGCCCTCAAATCCGCGACGTAATCGGCAATAGTGGTGTCTACCTCGTGCCCCACGGCGCTGACGGTGGCAATAGGGCAGGCGGCAATGGCGCGGGCTACGGCTTCTTCGTTAAAGCACCACAAATCTTCCAGCGAACCGCCGCCGCGGCCAATAATCAGCACGTCCGCGCGATTGTGAACGACCGCCTGGCCGATAGCAGCGACTATGTCTGCGGTTGCGGCCTGGCCCTGCACCGCGGTTGGGTAAAGGGTCACTGGAATGCCCGGACAGCGCCGGGCCAGTACCGTGAGTATGTCATGAATCGCTGCACCGGTTGGGGAGGTAACCACGCCAATACGCCGAGGCAGAACGGGTATGGGTTTTTTGCGCTCGGTGCCAAACAAGCCTTCGTTGAAGAGCTTCAGCTTTAACGCTTCAAACGCTTGCTGCAGGGCGCCCGCGCCGGCTGGTTCCAGGTGCTCGACAATAATCTGGAAGTCGCCGCGGTTTTCGTACAAGGTTACTTTGCCGCGAATTCGCACCAGTTCGCCTTCTTTTGGCGCCGGGCGAACCCGCTGATTGGCGCTGCGGAACATGGCACAGCGAATTTGGCAGTTACGATCTTTTAAAGAAAAGTACCAGTGCCCGGAAGAGGGGCGTGAAAACCCCGACAGTTCGCCTTCAACCCAAACCTGAATAAAGCTGGTTTCCAGCAGGTGACGGGCCTGATGATTCAGCTCACTAACGCTGAGTGCGCGTGGCTGAGCGTCCTGAAAGACATCATTCACCAAAAACTCCCCATATGTTTATACGCAATAGCCGAACAAATCGCATGTAAACTGATTAAAATTCAGTTACATGCAACCTTCAGTAGGAAACTGTGCGGTTTACTGAGCTGCAACAGATCTTTATAATGGACTAATTAAGAATTCTACTTTGCAGCGGCACTTTCTGTGCCCTTGCCAAGGTTTAAATTTAGCACGTTCAAAAGGCCGATCCCAATGCTGCGAATTGCCGAAGAAGCGCTCACTTATGATGACGTATTGTTGGTGCCCGGTTACTCCGAGGTTCTGCCCCACGAGGCCGATCTTCGCACTCGCCTGACACGTACCATTACGCTGAATATCCCGCTGGTGTCAGCGGCCATGGACACAGTAACAGACGCAGAGCTGGCGATTGCTATGGCTCAGGAAGGTGGCATTGGTATTATGCACAAAAACATGAGCGTCGAGCAGCAAGCCGCCGCGGTGCGTAAGGTGAAAAAGTTTGAAAGCGGCGTAGTGAAAGACCCGATTACTGTCAAGCCTGAGAACACCGTACGCGAGCTGGTTGAAATTACCATGGCCAATAGTATTTCCGGCCTGCCGGTCGTCGACGGCAGCGAGCTGGTGGGTATTGTGACGGGTCGCGATATTCGTTTTGAGAGCAGTATGAACACGCTTGTGTGTGACATTATGACGCCCAAGGAAAAGCTGGTTACGGTGAAAGAAGGCGCTGATCTGGAGTCGGTGAAAGAACTCCTGCACCGCCACCGCATTGAAAAAGTCTTGGTGGTAAACGATAACTTCCAGCTGCGCGGACTGGTCACAGCGAAAGATATCCAGAAGTCCAAAGACTACCCGCTGGCGAGTAAAGACGATCAGGGCCGCCTGCGGGTTGGCGCGGCCGTCGGCACCGGCGGCGATACCGAAGCCCGCGTGATAGCGCTGATGGAAGCCGGTGTGGATGTGATCGTGGTGGATACGGCCCACGGCCATTCCCGTGGCGTGCTTGATCGTGTGCGCTGGGTTAAGAAACATTACCCTGAGCTGCAGGTGATTGGCGGCAATATCGCCACAGCGGAGGCCGCTCTTGCTTTGGTTGACGCCGGTGCAGATGCGGTGAAGGTGGGTATCGGCCCGGGCTCCATCTGCACCACCCGCATTGTAGCTGGCGTGGGTGTGCCGCAGATTTCAGCGGTGTCCAGCGTGGCTGATGCTCTGAAAAATACGGACGTTCCGCTGATTGCCGACGGCGGTTTGCGCTTCTCCGGTGATATTGCCAAGGCCATTGTGGCCGGTGCCCACTGTGTGATGATTGGCAGTCTGTTGGCCGGTACCGACGAAGCTCCGGGTGAAATCGAGCTGTTCCAGGGCCGCAGTTACAAGGCTTATCGGGGCATGGGATCAATTGGCGCCATGGGCCAGGGCTCCAGCGATCGGTATTTCCAGGACGCCAGTAAAGGTATAGAAAAGCTGGTTCCGGAAGGGATTGAAGGCCGCGTGGCGTGCAAAGGTCCAATGCGCAACATCATTCATCAGTTGATGGGTGGCCTGCGCGCCGCGATGGGTTACACCGGCAGTGCCACCATAACCGACATGCGCAACAAACCTCGGTTTGTGCGCATCACCGGTGCCGGCATGCGCGAGAGTCACGTTCACGACGTGACCATCACCAAAGAAGCACCGAACTACCGCGTTAGCTGATGACAGGTTGTTTTTATGCGGCCCCATTGTTGGGGTCGCATTGTTAATTTCCCCGAGGATTCCATGGCCCACGACATTCACGATCACCGCATCCTGATTCTAGATTTCGGTTCCCAGTACACCCAGCTGATTGCCCGCCGGGTTCGGGACATCGGCGTTTATTGCGAAGTGCGCGCGTCTGACATCAGTACTGAAGAGTTCGATGCGTTCAACCCCAAGGGTATTGTGCTGGCCGGTGGTCCTGAGTCGGTCACCGAGCTGGGAGGTGCGCGCGCGCCTGACGGCCTGTTTGAGCGTGGTATTCCGATATTGGGTATTTGCTACGGCATGCAAACCATGGCGGAGCAGCTGGGTGGCCGAGTGGCCAGCTCGGAAAAACGCGAGTTTGGTTACGCCCAGGTAAAAGTGCGCGCCAAGGGCCCACTGCTGCGAGGCATCACCGACCACCTGACCGCAACCGGCGAATCGCTGCTGGACGTGTGGATGAGCCACGGCGACAAAGTGGTTGCTATGCCCGAAGGTTTTGAACTTCTGGCCGCCACCGAAAGCGCGCCCATTGCCGCCATGCAAGACCTGTCACGCCATCTTTACGGCCTGCAGTTCCATCCGGAAGTGACCCATACCTTGCAAGGCAAGCGCATTCTGGAACACTTCGTGATGAACATCTGCGGCTGCGAAGCCTTGTGGACGCCGGCCAAGATTGTCGACGACGCCGTGCAAAAGATCCGCGAACAGGTCGGCACTGACAAAGTGCTGCTGGGCCTGTCTGGCGGGGTAGACTCCTCGGTGACTGCGGCGCTGCTGCACAAAGCCATTGGCGATCAGCTAACCTGCGTGTTTGTTGATAACGGCCTGCTGCGCCTGAACGAAGGCGACCAGGTGATGGATATGTTTGGCAGCAGCATGGGCGTAAAAGTTATTCGCGTCGACGCCGAGGAGCGCTTTCTGACCAACCTCAAAGGCGTCAGCGATCCCGAACAGAAGCGCAAAGTGATTGGTAACACCTTCATCGACGTGTTCGATGAAGAAGCCACCCGCATCCAGAATGTAAACTGGCTGGCTCAGGGCACTATTTATCCGGACGTGATTGAATCGGCTGCGTCCAAAACCGGCAAGTCCCACGTGATCAAATCCCACCATAACGTGGGTGGTCTGCCGGAAACCATGAAGCTGAAACTGGTAGAGCCGCTGCGGGAACTGTTCAAAGACGAAGTGCGTCGTATCGGTCTTGAGCTCGGTCTGCCTTACGATATGGTGTATCGCCATCCCTTCCCGGGCCCGGGCCTGGGTGTGCGCATTCTCGGCGAAGTGAAAAAAGATTATGCCGACATTTTACGCCGCGCTGACGCCATCTTTCTGGAAGAGTTGCACCGCGCCGACTACTACCACAAAACCAGTCAGGCCTTTGCTGTCTTTCTGCCGGTAAAATCGGTGGGCGTAGTCGGCGACGCCCGCCGCTACGAATGGGTGATTGCACTGCGCGCCGTAGAAACCATTGATTTTATGACCGCACGCTGGGCGCATCTGCCGTACGAACTGCTGGAAACCGTGTCTAATCGCATTATCAACGAAATCAGTGGCGTATCACGGGTGACTTACGATGTATCATCGAAGCCGCCGGCAACCATCGAATGGGAGTAACGTGGGTTAGACAACTCGCGCGATAAAAAACCGACACAGCTGTGTCGGTTTTTTTTACTCATTTGCCCAATATCTGCAACAGCGTTTTGTGCAGTCTAGTAAACTCCTGCAAGACCAGGCAGTGTCGCTGTGACACACTCACTCAGACTGACGGTGGGTAAACATTATCGGGTGCTGACACACAGCAGGCAGGCGTGAGTTTGTTCGATCGAGGCCCGAAATATTGTCAGAACGAAATAGAACTCCAGGGAGCTTTATATGAAAAAACTCAAAATTATTCTGATCGGGTGTTGTCTGCTTGTTATGGGTCTGGCCCTGCATTATATGTTGCCGCGGGTCTCCGTTGTCGAGGTGATCGGCGTTGAGGTCAAGCGCACCGATATAGAGGTGGGAACCCGAGACGTTTACATGATTCAATCCCGGCTGATCGGCAGCGACGAAGTCCGCGTGTTCCGCAACGAAGACGCATGGCTTTATTTTAAGATCAACTCCGCGAATCTTCAGACGCAAGCGGCTGTCTTTGCCCGCGAAGAGAAAGGCACGGCCGTTGCTGTTCGCCATTACGGCTGGCGGCTCCCAATTCTGTCGATGTTTCCGAATGCGACGTCAGTCTGGCCTGTCGAGCCCGGGTACCGTCATATTCCGATTTTCAACATAACCGTACTGGTGCTTTTTTTAGTCTTGGCCTTTATAGCGCGTCGTGCATTGAAGCGTGCGTCCGATAAGTTCACACAACTGCGTGCCCGGCATACGCCCGGACGTGCGGGCAATGTTCCCTCGTCTTCGTCTTCGTCCTCATCCTCCTCAAAGTCATCCCCGGCAAGCGGTGCCGGTCACGATGAATGGCTGCAGAGCGACCAGCAAACGTCGAGCCGGTCCGATAAGTTGGAGAGGGACGACTGAACGGATGCAACAAATACCGGTTATTACGCGACATCCCCTGAACACGGGGGTTCTTGAGCTGCGGACCCGCGCAGCTCCGACGGACGGCGAATTGTTCCGGATTGCGGAGCGAATCAACCCGAAGCGCAGCTTTCTTTTCGTCTCCACCGTACTTGGGCGTCATATCCCGGTCAGACCGCGAGACCATTTTGCTGCGGTCAATGCGATCGTCGATCAAATTCCCGACGCCCTGCTTGGTGGCCCTCTTTTGATAATGGGTTACGCAGAGACGGCGGTCGGAGTCGGAGCGGCCGCGGCTCGGCGCATCCGGGAACGTCAGCCCGAAGCGGATCTGCTCTACCTGTCGACCACCCGCCACCCGGTTGCGAGTCGGGAGTGGGTCAGCTTTTCGGAAGGGCACAGTCACGCCACTGCCCATCATGTGATGGCGCCAACGTTGTGCGAGCTTTTAAGCGGGCCTGCAAGAACGCTTGTTCTTGTGGATGACGAGACGACCACCGGAAACACCTTTGCGGCCTTGTTCAAGGCGGTTCATGACGGCGGGGTAGACGTTAAACGTGTTCTGCTTCTGACCTTGACCGACTGGTCCAGCGGACGAGCCGCCGAGGCAATCATGGAGCTGTGCCCGGGCATCCCGGTGGACGCGTTCTCTTTGGTTCGAGGGGAATGGCGATGGGAGCAGGACGCGAAAGCAACGCTTCCGGCTGTCCCGATCTGGGCCGGGGATGCGACACTTCCGGCCTGGATTCCGAACCCGAATTCTGTGCCGAATCCGCTGTTTCATGCGCCGCGGCTCGGGCTTCAGATGGAGCCGATTATTGAATCAATGATGGAACCGATGCGGCCCTTGATTCCGGCTGCTTTGCCGGCGGTGGCCGCAGGCGACTCCGTTCTTGTGATCGGGACCGGCGAGCACGTTTGGGGTCCGATGCTGCTGGCTGAACGCCTTGAGCAGGAAGGGGCGGATGTGAGGTTCGTCGCAACCACCCGTTCGCCGATCCTTAACGGAGAGGTTATCCGGCATAAAGTGACATTTCCAGACCATTACCGGGTAGGCGTGCCGATGTATCTTCACAATGTCCCCGAACGCCCTTGCGCTCGAGTCATCATCATGACCGAAACCGGCGATGACGGAATCTGCCCAACGCTTCGGGCCTATCTCGGGCGCGGACACATCATTAACGGAGCCGGCCAAGTGACGGAGTTTGAGACGTAATGGGCCAGTGTATCTACTTGACGGATCTTGACGACACTCTTTTTCGATCGTTTCACAAACATTCGCAGGGTGACGCCCTTACGCGGGTAACCACCGCGACCAATGGCCACCACGGCCACATGAACCCGGCGCAGCAGGGCCTGCTCGCGGCGCTGAGAGCAACCGGGACGGTGATTCCGGTGACCGCCCGCAGCACCGACGCCTTTTCCCGGGTCCATCTCGATTTTGGCACCCGGCGCGCTATTCTGGCCAACGGAGCGGTGATTCTGAACGCCGAGGGTATTGCAGACCCTGAGTGGCTTGCGCGCACGGCGCACATTGGGCGCAGCGCCGAAGCCTTGCTGCTCGACATGTCTGCGCTTATTGACGCCGAGCTTGGGCCCGCGGCCCGCAGTTGGATCGTCGAAGAGTACGGCGCGCCGGTCTATTTCTGCGTGAAGATGAACGCCACCGGGGCGGCAGACGTTCACAGCGGCATCACCGCCGCAGCGGAGCTCCTCGCAAGGCGGTTTGACTTGTCCGATCTGCAGCAACACGCAAACGGCAACAATCTTTCGTTCACGCCAATAGGGATCTCAAAGCGCGAAGCCTGCCGGCATCTGATCGACCGCGTCAGAGACGGCAGCGGGGCGCCGCTGATCGGCATTGGAGACAGCCTGACGGACCTTCCGTTCATGGGTCTTTGCGATTTCATCATGACTCCGTCCGGGTCGCAGATTGCAAACCTCATGACACGACTGTCCGGTGAGGACCTAGCACCTTGAGCCGCTCATTGACTGATACTGTAAAACGTCCTTTTTCAGGCAGCTATCTGCCGACAGACGTTGAGTTTCTGCTGAAGCCTGTCGTACTTGCACCCACCTCGGTGGAGGAGAAAGAGCGCCGAATTCAGGCCGGCGTGAGCCATTACTCGGAAATGATCTCCGAGGAACGGCGTCCAGACGCCCGTTACCTGGCGCTGTTTGAAGAGGCATGTGGGCCTGGAGTGCCGCGGCTCGCCCGAGACATCCGTTCCTTGGCGGGGCAAATTCTTGATCTGGTTCAGCAAGGCCGGTTGAACCCGGAAATTACCTTGTGCAGCCTTGTTCGTGCCGGTGTTCCTTACGGCGTGCTGCTTAAGCGCGATCTGGCCCGATTGGGCGCCGACGTCACCCATTTTGGGGTCTCGATTATCCGCGATCGCGGTCTTGACGAGGCGGCTATGGGGGAAGTCCTTACGCGGCGCCCGGTTGACGGAGTGGTCTTTGTTGACGGGTGGACCGGCAAGGGGGCCATCACGGCGGAGCTGGCGGAGTCCTGGCGTGCCCTCACTGACCGGGAGCCAACGCTCGCTGTGATCGCCGACCCTTGCGGCCGCGCAAATCTCTGCGGATCGCGCGAGGACTGGCTGATCCCCTCCGGCATTCTTGGCGGCAACGTGTCTGGTCTTATCTCTCGCTCCATCCTCCGGTCCGACGTGATAGGCCCCGGGGACTATCACGGCTGCATTGTGCTGGATCACCTTGCTGACATTGACCTGTCGCGCCTGTTCGTCGACCGGGTGGGTGTGGCGCTGTTGTCGCTGGAAGATCGGGTTGAGTTGGACTCAGAGGCAAGTCTGTCCGCGGCTGCCCGATTCCGCACAGAAGCAGACGGCACTGTTGCAGCGGTTGCCTTACAGTTCGGGGTACGCAATCGCAACCGCATCAAACCAGGCATTGCGGAGGCCACAAGGGCGGTTCTGCGGCGTCGGCCAGAATGCGTTCTGGTGCGATCGCTCAGCGAAGACCCCGACCTTGCGGCGCTCGTTCACCTTTGCCGTCAGGACGGGGTCAAGCTGATTGAGGCGCCTGATCTCATCGGGCCTTACCGGGCGATTACGCTCATCAGGGAAACCAAATGACTGACTTTGGGTCTCACATGTTCTTGGCTTATAAATTGGGGGCTACTCTCTACATGCCCGCCATACATCCAAAGGTGTCAGAGATAGTGTCAGGATTGACGCCGTCGCCAGCTTCATCGATTGTCCTTTGCCTGGAAGATGCGCTGCGTGAAGAGGACATTGAGCAGGGCATCCGAACCCTGACGGAACTGCTGAAGACTCGTCTTGGTAACGTTGATAGCCGGCCACAGGTTTTCATCCGTCCCCGGTCTTATGACATGGCGTGTCGGCTGCGAGCGATTGACGGCATTACCCAGATTGACGGTTTTGTTCTGCCAAAGGCGCGGCCTGAAACCGCCCCGGACTGGATTTCGCTGTTGTCAGGAACCACCTTGAAACTTATGCCAACGCTTGAGACGCCGGAATTTTTCGATCCGGCCCGGCTGATTCAGTTTCGAGATCTACTGCTGAGCGCTGGACCGGACCGGATCGCAGCGGTCCGGATTGGTGGAAACGATCTTCTGGGTTCGATGGCGCTGCGCCGGGTGCGTGGCATGACGGCCTATGAGGGGCCGCTTGGCTGGTTTTTATCGATGGCGGCGTCGATCCTGATTCCGGCCGGGATTCCCGTTTCCGCCCCGGTCTTTGACATCATTGAAGACACGGAGACGTTGCGCCGCGAGGTGGAACGCGATGTGCAAATGGGATTCGTCTCAAAAACCGCCATCCACCCGGCACAGGTTCCGATCATTGAAGGTGCATTCTCTGTATCAGAGGAGGACCTCCGCGCAGCCAAAGCAATCCTTGATCGGGATGCGAGTGCCGTGTTCCAGATCGGTGGAGTCATGTGCGAGCCTGCAACCCATGCTGCCTGGGCACGTCGCACACTGGCGCGCGCGGATCGGTTCGGGTGTTATTCGTATGGGCAGGCCAGTTATAAGAGAGAGGCTGGTACCGGTTGAACGGTTAAATTAGGATTTATTAAGGAACGGAAAAAGCATTGCACAACGGATGCAGAAAATTGTACTGTTTTTCAAAGCCATAAAAGGAATTAAAAAATGAGTATTTCCTTATCGAAAGGCCAGGCAATAAGCCTGTCAAAAGACAGTCCGGGGCTGTCCCGTGTGTTTATGGGGCTGGGTTGGGATCCGGTGAAAAGCGGCGGCGGCTTCCTGTCGAAGTTGTTTGGTGGAGGCGCCTCGTCCATTGACCTGGACGCGAGCGTACTGGTTTTTGACAGCGCGAAGAACGAAATTGACAGAGTCTGTTTCACCAAACTCAAATCATCAAACGGTGCTATCACCCATGACGGCGATAATCTGACCGGTGAAGGCGACGGCGATGACGAAGTGATTCGGGTCGACCTGTCCCGCCTGGACGCAAAGGCTGCGCATTTGGTTTTCACCGTTAACAGCTTTCGCGGTCAGACCTTCAACGAAGTGGATAACGCCGTCGCGCGGTTGGTAGACGACACCAATCAGCGTGAAATTTGCTCATACACGCTGCGTGAGCAAGGCGCACACACCGGCGTTGTTATGGCGTCTTTGTCAAAAGGCAGCGATGGGTGGAGCATGACGGCCCACGGCATTCAGGCCACCGGCCGCACCGTAGACGACCTGGTCGGCGTCTCAAAATCTGTCATTTAGCAGGAGCTTAACTATGTTGAACTGGTTGAAAGACAAAAGTAATGAAGCCCGTACCCGCCTGACGGCGGAAGTATCGAAATTCCGCAATCGTACCTTTATGGAGGCCGTCGTTTCCTCCTGTGCCCTGGTGGCGGCGGCGGATGGAACCGTATCCTCTGACGAGAAACAGAAGATGGCGGGGTACATGCGGAACTCGGACGAACTCAAGCATTTTGAGATGCCCAACGTGATTGCCTACTTCGAGAAAGTGATCGCGAATTTTAATTTCGATGCGGCGATCGGCAAGGCCGAGGCGCTCAAAGTGATCGGCCGCCTTCGTGATAACGAAGAGCAAGGCAGAGTGATGGTTCGTGTTGCCTGCGCGATCGGTGCGTCAGACGGAACCTTTGATGACGATGAAAAAGCTGTCGTGCGCGAGATTTGTGTGGAGCTTGGGCTGAAACCAGCCGATTTTGATCTTTAATCAGCCATTCAATGAGGGCGCTCATGCCGCTCTCATTTTTTTAGACAGACGGAATCATAAATGGACGGATTAACCACCTATCAGCTCGCGGTCATTGCGCTGGGTGCTATTTTCTTTGGGGTATGGCTTCTTGTTAAAGGGGGCGATCTCACGATTGATTCAGCGGTACGAATTGCTGAAGGGTCTGGCCTTTCTAAGATGTTCATTGCGGCGACCATCGTCGCTTTTGGTACCTCGGCGCCGGAGCTGTTTACATCGGTGAACGCCAACATCAGCGGCTTTTCAGGCATCTCGGTTGGCAACGTGATCGGGTCCAACATCGCGAACGTGTTGATGGTGATTGGTATCTCGGCAATGATTGCTCCAATCGTGTTTGACCGTAAAAAAGCTCAGGTTGACACCATAGTAATGATTCTCGCCACCGCCGCTATGGCAGCAGCGGTCTGGGCCGGGATCTTGCCCCGCTGGGCGGGTCTGGCAATGGTTTTCGCCATTGTTGCTTATATAACTTACCAGTACAAAGCCAGTAAGATTGAGGTCGATGAAGACGACGAAGATAAAGACTCGGTTTCCGGAAATCCTTTTGTTCTGGTCACGATTGGCATTGTAACCCTTGTGATCGGGTCAGAAGTGCTGGTTCAAGGAGCGGTGGCCGGCGGTTTTGCGCTGGGCGTTCCCGAAGCGGTAATCGGGATGACCGTGATTGCGTTCGGCACTTCTTTGCCCGAGCTGACGGCCTGTGTAGCAGCGGCCCGTAAGGGGCAGTCGGATATGATCATCGGCGGAATTGTGGGATCTAATATTTTCAACATCCTGTCGGTGATGGCGATTACGGCCGTAGTGAAGCCACTGGTGATCGATCCGCGGTTTGGCCAGTTTGACCTGCTGATCGTTCTTGCCGTAACGTTTGTGTTCGCGCTCTTCCTGCTGTTTGTCGGTCGAATTGGCCGCATTGTCGGCGGGATCATGGCGGTTTCGTATCTGCTGTTCACGTTCGCTCAGTACAGCGGAGTGGCTGACGCATTCGTTGGGGTCGCGGCCCCTTGATTTATACCGATGTACAACGAGTTTGGTAGCAACCTGTAATCTTGACCAGTCTGATTCGGACGGGTTACAACTTACATTTCGCAAAGGAAAACGACATGGCAATTTCTCTTAGTAAAGGTGGCAACGTTTCGCTTTCTAAAGAGGCTCCGGGTCTCACTTCCATCCTGGTTGGTCTTGGCTGGGACCCACGCGTCACTGACGGCATAGACTTCGACCTGGACGCGTCAGTGTTTATCTGCGGTGAAAACGGCAAGGTGCGTTCTGACGAGGATTTCATTTTCTACAGAAATCTGAGCGGGCTTGGCGGCGCTGTTGAGCACCTCGGCGACAACCGCACCGGCGAAGGTGAAGGTGACGACGAGCAAGTCAAGATCGACCTGTCAAAAATCCCGGCGGACGTGAAAAAGCTGGTTTTCGTAGTGACGATTCACGAAGCCGAAAAGCAAAGTCAGAACTTTGGCCAGGTTAGCAATGCGTTTATGCGCATTCTCAATCAGGACGGCGGCGCCGTTCTTGCTCAGTACGACCTCTCCGAAGATTACTCAACCGAGACCGCTATGATTTTTGGTGAAATCTATCGGCATAACGAAGAGTGGAAAATGAAGGCAATTGGCGCCGGCTTCGCGGGCGGTCTAGGGCCATTGGCTACGGCACACGGCGTGAACGTAGGCTAGTTCGGGGGCGGGCTGCCATTCTTGGGCGGCCCGCACCGGTTTATTAAGGAGTTCCTGATGACTGTCCTGGGCCCTGGCGCAAATGCGCCCCTCACCTTGAATGACCTAACCGTTCTTATTCGCCATGGCACAATACCAGGTGCGGATATCGATGTGTCCGCTTTTCTGGTGGCGGCGTCGGGCAAAGTTCGGTCTGATGCGGACATGTGTTTCTACGGGCAGCCGTCGGTTGCCGGGGGCACTGTGGCGTTGTCTGGCTCTGGGAACGGCGAGGCCCGATTTGCTGTGGGGCTTGGCCGAGTTCCAGCCGGGGTAGAAAAAGTGGTGTTTACGGCTACGATTCACGAAAATCGGGCCTCTTTCTCCCGAGTCCCGGAGATTACACTGGATGCGGGCGGAATCCGGGGAGCCATTCCCTGCGCCGGCATGACAGAGACGGCGCTTATTTTGGCCGAGCTGTATCAGCGCAACGGAGCCTGGAAATTCAGGGTCGTTGGGCAGGGGTTTAACGGTGGGCTTGCTGCGTTGGCGAAACACCTTGGCGTTGAGATTGCCGAACCGGCGCCGCCTGCTCCTACCCCGCCGCCGGTGCCTGCTTCTACACCCGCGCCTCCTCCAATTTCGGCGCCTGCTTCGACTCCAACTCCAACTCCGAATCCAAGTCCAACCCCAAATCCAAGTCCCGTGCCCCCGCCGTCAACAACTCCAGTCAACCTCTCGAAAGTGAGTCTGACCAAGCAGAACAACACGGTTTCTTTGACGAAAGAAGACGGCCGCTTCGGAAAAATACAGGTCAACCTGAACTGGAACCAGAGTCAGACTCAGAAGAAAGCCGGCTTTTTCTCGCGGGGCTCAGTCGCGATCGACCTTGACCTGGGCGCGTTCGTAGAGACGCGAGACGGAAAGAGACATGTGGTTCAGGCGCTTGGCAGCGGCTTTGGTGACTTCCAGCAGGCGCCTTTTGTGCGACTGCTTGGGGATGATCGTACCGGCTCCACTTCAGACGGAGAGTGGCTTGAGATCAACGGGGACCGTTGGGCCGACATCAAGCGCGTTCTTGTTTACGCATTCATTTACGAAGGCGTCCCGAACTGGAAGGAAACGGACGGCGTTGTTCGAGTGTTGGTTCCGGGGCAGCCGGAAGTTGAAATCCGGATGAACGAGTTTGAACAAGACGGCAGCATGTGCGCTGTGGTCGGCGTAGACAATCACAACGGCCAAGTGCGTGTCTCGCGGCAAGTCACTTTTCACAGTGGCCACAAGGCTCTGGACAAACAGTACGACTGGGGATTTCGCTGGACTGCCGGCCGTAAATAGTCGGGCGTCTTTTTAAGCTCTCCAGAACGGCTGACGCCTAAATTCCCCAGAACAGCTCGCGTCGGCCCGCCTGCACCTCTTTGCTGACGCGTGCCGGCACTCTTGCTTGTACTCCGGTGATGGAGTCAAGCAAGAGTGCCGGTAGGTTGACGTCTGTTAGCCCGGTCATTCCGATTCCACCCGAGGCGCGAGTGTTCACTTCCATCAGCCTTTGCGTTCCGGTTCTGTCCTCAATTGTCTGCAGGTTCAATATGCCGGTCAGTCTGAACGTCTGCGCGACGAATTGGGCCAGCTCCTCACCGTAGGTGTCATGAAGGAGTCTCTGCGACGTTCCCGCTTTGATTCGGGTGACGGTCCCAAGCAGGTGCCCTTCATGGCAAGAGAAATCGACGCTTCGTTCCAGGCCCTGCAGAAACGGCATCAACATCATTGGCTCTGGTCGGTGCACTGCTCCGAGCAACGCCCGGAAGGCGACGTCCGGCAGCTCCAGCGCCGATAAGCCTGAAAGCGGGGTCATGGCAGGCAGTTCGTCTCGAATCATTCGAAAGCCGGCGCCGTAAATGCCGGACGCGGGCTTTACGCACAGCTGGCCTGGGTGATCTGGGAAGAGTTCGCCTTCTCCGCGCAGGCGCTCGTACTCGTCGGCTCCCTCGAAGCGCCTGAACGGAGTAACCGGAACGCCAGCCGTCTCCATTCGGGCGAGGAATGCCGGCTTGTCCTCGAGAAACCCCATCGTGTTCGAGTCTGAGGCGGTGAGCAGCCGGATCCCGCGCGCGCTGAACCAGTCCCGAAACCCGCTCAGCTCCTCGCGTCGCCGATAAGGCAGAATCAACTCCGCCCTCTCTGTGAGTGCTACCTGCAGCAGCCAGTTGGCATAGGCGTCCGGGCTCATCAGCCGGGTCTCGGCCGGTTCGGGTAATAGCCGATCCGCCGCCAGGGCGATCGGGGTGTCGCATCGCTCATGGGTCGCTATAATGTGAAGGTCTGGCCGGGTGCGACGCATCAGGTCGATCAGGTCCGCAGCGCCGGAGATGTTGTGATTAAAGAGAATTCGCAAGAGGGGTTCCTATCTGTTGATGACCGTTCAATATTGACTCGGGACTCCCACCCAATTTCTGGCGGCATTATATCTAGGCGGCTGCGACGGCGTAAATGGCAGAATTTAGGCTATCATGCTCGTCGGCAAACTGAATCTCGCCCCAACACAAGCGTTCCTGGACGGTCAAAGGACAGCGGCATGAGTGAGGTGAAAGCCAATCGGAGCACTGCCTCCAAAAAGAAAGCAAAGGATTGCGAATTCCGCGAAAAGTCACCTACGCCATTGCCGGTTCGAGCGAAATTTTTACTCCGGTGCCCAACGGGGAAATGAATATTTTTACCGTCTTTATTGACCATATTGCCTTGGTACTCATTGGTCACATTCTGAGTGGTACCGGTTTGTTCGCGCTGCTGGCTTGTGGTCAGGTACAGGAGAAAACGTGATTGACCCCGTGATTTCAGCGCCCGTTAATCCATCACTTGTGAACGACGAACGCTGGATGAACTGCGCTTTGGCGCTGGCAGCCCAGGCCGCTGACCTGGGCGAGGTGCCGGTGGGGGCCGTTGTGGTGATTGACGGCCAGGAAGTGGGTGCGGGTTTTAACAAGCCCATCAGCAGCTGTGATCCGACCGCTCACGCCGAAATCTGCGCCTTGCGCCAGGCCGCGGCCTACCTGAACAATTACCGGTTAAGCGGCGCTACGCTTTACGTTACACTGGAACCGTGCACCATGTGCGTGGGCGCGATTGTCCACAGCCGCATCAGCCGGGTGGTGTACGGCGCTACCGAGCCCAAAGCCGGCGCGGTGGAATCGGCCCGGCGTACCTTTGATGAACCTCACTTTAACTGGCGCGTTGAAACCCGTGGCGGTGTGTTGGCAGAACCTTGCGGTCGTATTATCAGTGACTTTTTCAGCCGTCGGCGCGAACTCAGGCGTCAGTCAGCCAAAACGGAGTAAATGATGAAAGTTCTTGTTACCGGCGGTGCCGGCTATATCGGCAGCCACGTAGTGCGCCAGCTGGCTGCGGCCGGCCACGACATTGTGGTGTTCGACAATCTTTCCACCGGCTATCGCTGGGCTGTTACCGCCGGTGAACTGGTGGTGGGCGACCTGGCAGACGCAGAGGCCATTGACGTCGTCTTCAGCCAGCATCAGTTTGAAGCTGTACTGCACTTTGCGGCCAACATTGTAGTACCGGAATCAGTCAGCAATCCCCTGAAGTACTACGCCAACAATACCCGCAACACCTTGAATTTATTGCAGGCGGTTGATCGTTACCAAATCCCTTACACGGTGTTTTCGTCCACCGCTGCTGTCTATGGCACGCCAGAGCAAACCGTGCTCACCGAAGACCTGCCGCTAGTACCGATCAATCCGTACGGCGCCTCTAAAATGATGAGCGAGCGGATGATGATGGACCTGGCCGCGGCATCGTCATTGAACTACGTGATTTTGCGTTACTTCAACGTCGCCGGCGCTAACCCCGAAGGCCTTTTGGGTCAGGCCACGCCGGAAGCGACCCACCTGATTAAAGTCGCCTGTGAATGTGCTACCGGCCAGCGCGAAGGCATGAGCGTATTCGGCACCGACTACGATACCTCTGACGGCACCTGCGTGCGCGATTATATTCATGTGGAAGACCTGGCCAAGGCCCACGTTATGGCGCTGGATTACATGGCCCGTGGTGGTCAGTCACAGGTGATGAACTGCGGCTATGGCCGCGGATTTACCGTTGATGAAGTCATCAGCGTGGTTAAACGCCTGTCCGGCGTGGACTTTCCGGTTCAGCGCAGTGGCCGCCGTGCGGGCGACCCGGCGGCGTTAATGGCGGATAACCAGCTGATTAAATACACCCTTGGCTGGCAGCCGGATCACGACAATCTGGACACCATTGTGGGCACCGCCCTGGCGTGGGAGGGGCTCTGGCAGACGCGCAAGCGCGAGCAACAGAACCGGGCCCACAAACATTCACAGTGACTCTTAATCTGTTCGAACAGCAGGAAACGATTTTATGAATATAACGATTTTTGGCACCGGTTACGTAGGATTGGTAACGGGCGCGTGCTTGGCGGATGTGGGCCATAACGTGCTGTGCATGGATGTGGATCAGGCCAAAATCGCAAAGCTGGAACACGGTCAGATTCCCATTTACGAGCCCGGTTTGGAAAACATTGTGCGGCACACGGTGGAAGCCGGGCGCCTGTCCTTCACCACCGACGCTGAAAAAGCAGTAAGACACAGCAGCTTGCAGTTTATTGCCGTGGGTACGCCGCCAGACGAAGATGGCTCCGCCGACCTACAATACGTCACCGCAGTCGCCCGCTCCATAGGCCAATATATGGACGATTACACGGTGGTGGTTGATAAATCTACCGTACCTGTCGGCACCGCTGATAAGGTCAAAGCCGCGGTGCGTGCGGAGCTAGACAGTCGCAGCCTGGAGCTGGAATTCGATGTGGTGTCGAATCCAGAATTTCTCAAAGAAGGCGCAGCGATTAACGATTTCATGAAGCCGGACCGCATCATTATCGGCTGCGACAGTGACCGTGCCGCAAACATGCTGCGGGAAGTGTATTCCCCGTTTAACCGCAATCACGATCGCATTGTGTGCATGGACATCCGCTCTGCCGAGCTGACCAAATACGCCGCCAACGCACTGCTGGCCACCAAGATCAGCTTCATGAACGAAATGGCCAACTTGGCCGAGCGCCTGGGCGCCGACATCGAAGCGGTGCGCCGCGGTATTGGTTCAGACCCCCGTATTGGTTACCACTTTATTTACCCCGGCTGCGGTTACGGCGGTTCCTGCTTCCCCAAAGACGTGCAGGCTCTGGCCCGCACCGCTGCAAGCATCGGTTACGAGGCCACTCTTTTGAACGCGGTGGAATCCGTCAACTGCGCCCAGAAGCAGGTGTTGTTTGACAAAATCAGCCACTATTTCCGCGGCGATCTGAAGGGCAAGGTTGTCGGCCTGTGGGGCCTGGCGTTCAAGCCCAACACCGATGACATGCGCGAAGCCTCGGCCCGCACCCTGATGGAAAGCCTGTGGAAAGCCGGTGCCACCGTGCAGGCGTTTGATCCGGAAGCCATGGAAGAAACCCAGCGCATCTATGGCAACGAAGCGCGCCTGACCTTGTGTGGCACCAAAGAGCAGGCCATAAGAGGCGCCGACGTGCTGGCGATTTGTACCGAATGGAAAGAATTCCGCTCGCCAGATTTCAAGGCCATTGCCGAAAGCATCAAGCATCCCGTTGTGTTTGACGGTCGCAACCTCTACGAGCCGGAAATGCTGGCACGCCACGGCTTGATGTATTACGCCATTGGCCGCGGTCGCAACCAGTTCCACAGCGAATAACAGGGAGCAACGTGGCAAGCATCAACGGCTTTAATCTTCACCCACGCCTGGCGGCTGACACGTTAAGCCTAGGGCGTAGCCGTTTGTGCGAGCTTCGTTTGATGAACGACAGCACTTGGCCCTGGGTGGTTCTGGTGCCAATGCGGGCTGGCATTCGCGAGATCTACCAGCTTGATGACGCCGATCAACAGCGTTTGTTGTGGGAGTCGTCCGAACTGAGCCGCGGCATGATGGCGTTGTTTGCTGGCGACAAAATGAACGTAGCGGCGCTGGGCAACATGGTGCCGCAGCTCCACTTGCATCATATCGTGCGCTTCGAAGGCGACCCGGCCTGGCCCTCACCGGTGTGGGGCAAACAAGCGCCAGTGGCCTACGATGACGCAGGGCTTGCCCGCACACGTGAACAGCTAGTACCGGTGGTCGCTAAGCTGCAAAGCTAAAGTTGTAGAGAGTTATGAGTGAAGAGACCAGTAAGATAGGCTGGCTAAAGGCCTCTTCAGCCTTTGGCGCCCATCTTCTGGGCACCTAACAACACCATTCGCAGCTCAATCTTCAGTTTCACTTTCAGCTGTTCCTGAATCTCCGCACTGGCATCCAGCGCTTCCGCTCCCTGGCTGAACACCAGTGCTACCATAGCTTCGGCCACCAACTTGGGCTCCGCCAGACGGCGGCCTTCTGCGGCGGCAAAGCGGCGCAAATCCACCGCCAATTCCGTTGCCACATGATCAATCTCGGCTTTAATCGCCGTCCGAAAATGCTCCGACAGCCCGGTGCGTTCCCGTAGCATTAGGCGGAACAGGTTGGCGTTGACCTGCAAATATTCCATAAAGGTATCAATAGAGGTCGCGATAGCGCTGCCGTCATCGCCGTTGCGAACAATGCGCCGGCGGGCCTGACGCATCAGCTGGCGCAATGCCACGCCGCCTTCGTCCACCAGAGTCATGCCCAGTTCGTCCAGATCTGTAAAATGGCGATAGAACGACGTAGGTGCAAGCCCAGCGTGGCGCGTCACTTCACGCAGGCTAAGGCTGCCAAAACTGCGGTCGGCGCTTAACTGGGCTAAGGCAGCATCCATCAGGGCGCGGCGGGTACGGCTTTTCTGCTCAGCGCGGGACGACAAAATAGTGACTCCAAAACGTCTTAGAACGCACATTCTAGTCAGCTAACAAGGCTGCGTCACTGAGCGTTAAGGCCGTTATGATGACGGGTTTCAAACTGGCCTGATTTTCGCCACCATTCTGTTTATAATATGGCGCCATGACAGCATCGTTCGCAAAAATTAACGGGCCAGAATCAACGTAACGGCACTCGCTTGCTTGCCCGCCGTTACGGTATGAACGCCGTGGAAATATCTTAGCATTCAAACCTCAGACACCACATATAACGGGAACCGGTATGCGCAGTCATTATTGCGGTGAGATCAACGAATCTCACATCGATCAGGAAGTTACACTCTGCGGATGGGTACATCGCCGCCGTGACCACGGTGGGGTTATCTTCCTGGATCTGCGCGATCGGGACGGACTGTCACAGGTAGTGGTAGACCCAGACGTGCCCGAAAGTTTTGCCCTGGCGGAAAAAGTCCGCAGCGAATACGTGGTGAAAATTACCGGCCGTGTGCGTCGTCGTCCGGCGGGCACCGAAAACAGTAACATGGCCACCGGCCAGGTTGAACTGTTGGGCAAAGAAGTGACTATTCTTAACGCCGCCGCCACGCCGCCGTTCCCGCTGGACGAGCACGTTGATGTGGGCGAAGACGTACGCCTGCGCTACCGCTTTATAGATCTGCGCCGTCCGGAAATGCTGAATCGTCTGCGCTTTCGCTCGCGGGTCACCGGCTATATCCGCAATTATTTAGACAGTAACGGCTTTATGGATGTGGAAACTCCCATTCTGACCCGTGCGACCCCGGAAGGCGCCCGTGACTACCTGGTGCCCAGCCGCACCCACGAAGGCGCCTTCTTCGCGCTGCCGCAGTCGCCGCAGCTGTTCAAGCAGATGTTGATGGTGTCCGGTGTCGACCGCTACTATCAGATCGCCAAATGCTTTCGCGACGAAGACCTGCGTGCCGATCGCCAGCCGGAATTTACACAGATAGACGTTGAAGCGTCGTTTGTGAATGAAGAAGACCTGATGAATCTGAACGAGGGCATGATTCGCGCCCTGTTCAAAGATGTCATGCAAGTAGAGCTGCCAGGTTTCCCGCGTATGCCGTACGCCGAAGCTATGGACCGCTATGGCAGCGACAAACCGGATTTGCGCATTGCGCTGGAATTGCAAAGCGTAGACGACCTGGTCGCCAACGTAGACTTCAAGGTATTCGCCGGCCCCGCCAACGATGCTAATGGTCGTGTTGCCGCACTGCGCGTGCCCAACGGTGGCTCGCTCAGCCGCAAGCAGATTGACGAATACACCAAGTACGTCGGCATTTACGGTGCCCGCGGTCTGGCGTACATCAAAATCAACGAGCTGGCCAAAGGCGCTGAAGGGCTACAGTCGCCCATCGTTAAATTCCTGGGCGCGGATGTTGCGCTGTCGATTATCGAGCGCGTTGGCGGCCAGGACGGCGACATCGTGTTCTTTGGTGCCGATAAAACCAATGTGGTGAACGAAGCCCTGGGTGCGCTGCGCATCAAAGTCGGCCACGATCTGAAGTTGCTAACCTGTCAATGGGCGCCGATGTGGGTAGTCGATTTCCCGATGTTCGAAGAGCTGCCTGATGGCGGCCTGACCGCTATTCACCATCCGTTCACTGCGCCTTCGTGTTCACCGGAAGAGCTGGCGGCCAACCCGGCCACTGCACTGTCCCGCGCTTACGACATGGTTCTGAACGGCACCGAATTAGGCGGCGGTTCCATTCGTATTCACAACCAGCAGATGCAGCAGGAAGTGTTCCGCATTCTGGGTATTACCGAAGAAGAGTCCCGCGCCAAATTTGGCTTCCTGCTGGACGCACTGAAGTTTGGTTGCCCGCCCCACGGTGGCCTGGCCTTCGGCCTGGACCGTCTGGTGATGCTGATGACCGACTCCAGTTCCATTCGCGACGTAATTGCGTTCCCGAAAACCCAGAGCGCTACCTGCCTGATGACACAGGCGCCAGGCGCGGTCGACGAGAAGCAACTGCGCGAGCTGCATATTCGCCTGCGCAAATCGACCAAGGCTGTCGAAGGCAATGTTGCGAGTACTGATCGTATTGTCGATAACAGCAACATCGACGGTAACACCTGATCTGTGGCCATAATCCTCGGCGTTGATCCCGGCTCGCGCATTACCGGCTACGGCATTATCCGCGTCGAGGGCAGGCACACTGAATACATCGACAGTGGCTGTATCCGCGTGGGTGAAAAGCCCATGGCGGAGCGGCTACGAGTGATTTTTCAAAGCCTGGTCACGCTGATTGCGGAATTTCGGCCCGAGGAATTTGCCATAGAGCAGGTGTTTATGGCTCGCAATCCGGATTCTGCCTTGAAGCTGGGGCAGGCCCGCGGTGCGGCTATCGTAGCCGCAGCCACTAACGGCCTGGACGTGCATGAATACTCGGCACGCCAGGTAAAGCAAGCAGTGGTGGGGTCAGGCGGCGCCGAAAAAACTCAGGTGCAGCACATGGTGCAAGTGCTTTTGAGCCTCTCGCGCAAACCTCAAGAGGATGCCGCTGATGCCCTTGCCATAGCGCTTTGCCACGCGCACATGAATCAGAGCCTGTTGCGGGTAGCAGGGCAGGGCGGTAAGGCCCGCAGCGGGCGAATGCGGCAGCAATAGCTGTCATTTGAACAAGCCCCAACTGACGTTCAACCGGCACCCGTGCCAGGAGCTTTGATGTGATTGGTCGTATTCGCGGTATTTTGTTGGAAAAAAAGCCGGCCCAGGCGATGATTGAATGCCAAGGGCTGAGTTATGAGATCGATATCCCTCTTTCTACCTTCCTTAATTTGCCCGATCCGGGGCAGGAACTCACACTACACACTCATTTTGTTGTTCGCGAAGACGCTCAAAGTCTGTTTGGCTTTTCCTTCAGGCTGGATCGTGACCTGTTTCGCCTGCTGATAAAAGTGAACGGTGTGGGCCCTAAACTGGCCGTGGGCATTCTGTCTGGCTTGAACGCCGACCAGTTTATTCGCAGCGTGCAGGCGCGAGACACCAGCGCCCTGGTAAAGCTGCCTGGTGTAGGCAAAAAAACCGCCGAACGCCTGCTGATCGAGATGACGGACAGAATAGGTCAGCTGGAAGGGCAATTCGAATTGACGGCTACGTCTGCCTCGGGTGTGTTGCTGCCTGCTAACGGCATGCCGGCGGCGAACGACCCCCGCGAAGAAGCTGAAGCGGCCCTGATTGCGCTGGGTTACAAACCCCAGGAAGCCGCCAAGGCCATCAGCCGTATTGCCGAAGACGGCATGACCAATGAACAGCTGATTCGAGGGGCGCTGCGCAACATGATACCCACGGTATGAAACGGCTTTGACGCGCGAGACGCTAGCGCCGAACCTTGCGGCAGCGTAACGTGACAGTGTGCACAACCTTTGTACAATTGCCACGCTTTCATACAGTTCTGATTAACGTGCTGACAACAGCATTGAGAGCAGTTCTGATAACAGCCATGAAAACAGTCCTGACAAAAGAGCCGTTGACACAATGATCGAATCTGATCGCCTGATTTCGGCCAAGACCGCCGACTACGAAGACGTTCAGGACCGCGCTATTCGCCCCACATTGCTGGCGGACTACGTAGGTCAGCCGTCGGTACGCGAGCAGATGGACATTTTCATCTCTGCGGCTCGCAACCGTCAGGAAGCGCTGGATCACGTACTTATATTTGGTCCGCCTGGGCTGGGTAAAACCACTTTGGCCAATATTATTGCCAATGAAATGGGCGTGGCGATTAAAACCACCTCTGGCCCGGTATTGGAAAAAGCCGGTGATCTGGCGGCCATGCTGACCAACCTTGAAGCCGGCGATGTGCTGTTTATCGATGAAATTCATCGTTTGAGCGCCGCGGTTGAAGAAATTCTGTATCCGGCGATGGAAGACTATCAGCTCGACATTATGATTGGCGAAGGCCCGGCTGCGCGCTCGATCAAGCTCGATTTGCCGCCGTTTACTCTAATAGGTGCCACCACCCGAGCTGGCCTGCTGACGTCACCCTTGCGGGATCGTTTTGGCATTGTGCAGCGTCTGGAGTTTTACAATAACGCCGACCTGACCCGTATTATTCTGCGGTCGGCACGGCTGTCGTCGGTGCACATTGACGAGGCCGGTGCGTTTGAAATGGCGCGCCGTTCACGCGGCACACCGCGTATCGCCAACCGCCTGTTGCGCCGGGTTCGGGACTACGCCGAAGTGCGCGCAGATGGCCGTATCACCGCCGACATTGCTGACTTGGCGCTGAATATGCTGAAAGTGGACGATCAGGGATTTGATCACATGGACCGGCGTCTGTTGCTGGCGATGATCGAAAAGTTTGACGGTGGCCCGGTGGGTGTCGAAAGCCTGGCTGCGGCCATCAGCGAAGAGCGTGGCACCATTGAAGACGTGTTGGAACCGTTTTTGATCCAGCAGGGTTTCATGCTGCGCACCCCCCGCGGGCGCATGGTCACTAACCATGCTTACCAGCATTTCGGCGTAATAAGGGGTGACGTGGGCAAAGAAATGCAGAGCGAAGATGCAACGCGTCAGGCTGGAGCAGCTACTGATGACTGAACTCATCAGCAACCGTTTTGTTTTACCAGTACGGGTTTACATCGAAGACACCGATGCTGGCGGCATTGTTTTTCACGCCAATTATTTGAACTACATGGAGCGTGCCCGTACCGAGTGGCTCCGCAGCCACGGCATGGGTCTGCGTGCCGGCCTGGTCAATAACGTCAGTTATGTTGTGCAGCGTATGGAGCTGTATTACCGCGCCCCCGCAAAGCTTGATGACATGCTGGAGATTCGCGCTGTACCAATTTCCTTTGGTAGGGTGTGGATGATGTTTTGCGAACAAGTCGTGCGCCAGTGCGACCAGAAGCTGCTGTGCGAAGCCAGTGTCACGATCGCGTGCGTCACCGTGGACACGGGTCGGCCCCAGCGTTTACCCGCTAATATGATCAGCCTGCTTGAGCAGCAGGTGCGATAGGCCCGGTCGTCATAGATCGCGTAACTGCCTTAGAAAAGTGTGAAGATTTGTTTAAAAATTTACGTGAAAGACTGGCCAGAAATAGATTAAATAATTTTCTGAAGAATCGTCAAATAACCGGGAGTAAAAGGTGGAATCTGAAATGTCGGTCTGGTACCTGATTTCCAACGCCGGTGTGCTCGTGCAGTTGGTGATGCTGTTATTACTGTTGGCGTCGGTAGCGTCTTGGGCGCTGATCCTGCAACGGGTTCAGGTATTTCGTAAAGCTCAGCAGTCACGGCTGGCGTTTGAAGAGCGGTTCTGGTCAGGCATGGACCTGGGTCAGTTGTACCGGGAAGTCGCTGCCGAGCCCACGCCATTTTCCGGCATGGAATCTATCTTTCGCGCTGGCTTCCGTGAATTCTCCCGCCTGCGCCAGCAAAGCCATGACGCAGACGCGGTAATGGACGGCGCCCAGCGCGCCATGCGCGTCGCCTTTGCTCGTGAGCAGGAAAGGTTGGAAGCCAGTTTGCCATTCCTGGCAACGGTGGGTTCTACCAGCCCTTACGTGGGTCTTTTCGGCACGGTTTGGGGCATTATGAACTCTTTTCGCGGGCTGGCACAGGTGCAGCAGGCAACGTTGGCCACCGTGGCGCCCGGTATTTCCGAGGCCTTGATTGCTACCGCTATGGGCTTGTTCGCCGCCATTCCTGCGGTTGTCGCTTATAACCGCTTTGCAGCGCGCTCCGATGCTCTGCTGAAAAACTACGACACCTTCGCTGAAGAATTCTCCAGCATATTGCACCGTCGGGTTCACAGTGGTGACAGAGCGGCATCGTGAATCTCAATTCGCTGAAGGTGGGGGTTTAACCTTATGAAAGGTATGGGGATGATGCCGGAAAGCCGGCGCAAACCAATGTCTGAAATCAACGTGGTGCCCTACATCGACGTGATGTTGGTGCTGTTGATCATTTTCATGGTGACTGCACCCATGTTGACCCAAGGCGTGAAAGTGGACTTGCCGCAAACCAGTTCTGACCCGATCCAGGCCGACAAAGACGTGGAAGCGATTATCGTGTCGGTCGACAGCAACGGCGCCTATTACGTAGAAGTGGGTGATCGCGGCAGTGACCCAATGGCGCTGGAGGAGCTGCAGTCAGAAGTGGCCAAAATTTTGTCCCAGCGCAGCAACAGCGAAGTATTGGTGCGTGGCGATGAACAGGTACGTTATGGCACTGTAGTGCGCTTGATGTCGGCGTTGCAGATGGCTGGCGCAGCCAACATCGGGCTTATTACTGAAGCGCCCCTGGACAAACCATGACCGCAGTGCAAGCAGGTTTGCGGTGAACGGACGGGAGCGCGGGCAGAATGATGCTGGAACACCCGCCTGGAAATCGCCCGTGGCGTTTTCTGTCAGCTTGCATTTATTGATCTTGGTGATAGCTATAAGTGGTTGGAGTTGGAGCAGTTCCAACTACGAACCACCACCGCGCAGTATTTCTGCCCGACTGATCAGTTCCGAGCCACGGCCGGCACCGGCGGTAACCGAGGTGGACCAGCCTGACGAAGCCGAACAGCGCCTGGTAGAAGATCGCAAGTTGCTTGAGCAGCAGCGTGAGGCGGAACAGCAACGCAAGGCCGAAGAGCAACAGAAAAAACAGGAAGCAGACGCTCGTGCGCAGCAGCAGGCGAAACAGAAACGCGAGGAAAAAGCGCAGAAAAAAGACCGTGCACAGGCTGCAAAGCAGGCGCAGGCAGCAGAGTCGGCAAAATTGAAAGCCGACGCTGAAGCCAAAGAGCAGGCCAGGCAAAAAGCGGAACAGCAGGTCCAGCGCCAGGAAGCAGAGCGCAAAGCCGAAGAGCAGAAGCAGCTGGAAGAACAGCGCAAAGAAGAACAGCGCAAAAAGGTAGAAGCAGAACGCCAAAAGCGCGAACAGCAAGTGCAAGAGCAAGCCGAGCAGACACGCGTGGAAGACGAGCGTAAACGCCAAGAGGCAGAGCGCAGATTGCGTGAGCAGAATTTAAAAGCGTTGGCGCAACAGGCGACAGACGCAGAAGCCGACTTGGCGCGCGAATCACAACAGGCCGCCGCCGCCAGAGCGCAAGAAGCACAAATGCTGACCGATTCAGCAAAGTACCAGGAACTGATTCGCGCTCGTGTAACTGAGGTTTGGTACTACCCGTCATCCACCACAGAAGGTATGAAAGTACAATTGCAGCTTTCATTATTGCCTACCGGTGAATTGACTGGCGTCACTTTGGTGCGGGGCAGCGGCAATATGGCATTTGATAATTCAGCTCTGAGTGCGGTGCGTTCATTGAACCGCTATCCGGTGCCCCCGGACAGGAATACGTTTGAACGTTATTTTCGTCGGTTTACGATCGAGTTCACACCGAGCCGTTAATACTGGAACACGGACAACAACATGACACAGGTTTTGAATATGACGTGGTCTACGACTCTCACAAATACTCTGCGCGCGGCGCTGACGCTGGTTTTTCTGCTAGCAACCAGCTTGCCGCTGCGCGCCGAGCTGCTGATCCGCATCACCGAAGGTGCCGATTCGGCGCTGCCCATCGCGGTGGTGCCGTTTGCGGAAAGTGGTGTCATTCCGCCGGGCGACACTCTAGCCGACATTGTGCAGTCCGATCTGACCATGAGCAGCGAATTCCGCATTTTGCCAGCGGAAAAAATGCTCAGCCTGCCGTCGCAGCGCTCCGAGATGTATTTCCGCGACTGGCGGCTGTTAGGCCAGCGCTATGTGTTGGTTGGCCAGCTGACCCGCCAGGGTGATCGTCTTGAAGCCCGTTATGAGCTGTTTGATGTGAACCGCGAGGAGCGTATTTTGGGCGAGAGCGCGGGTGCGCCTTTGGGCGATCTGCGGACTTTGGCACACTACGTCAGTGACCGGGTCTATAAAGCCATTACCGGCGAGCCAGGTGCTTTTTCAACGCAGCTGGCGTATATCACCCGGGAAAACGTTGGCGATAACGTTCGCTATCGTCTGCAGGTTAGCGATATTGATGGCAAACGCTCGCGGGTGCGTCTTGAAAGCGCTGAACCGATATTGTCGCCAGCCTGGTCGCCGGATGGCAGTCGCCTGGCGTACGTGTCGTTTGAAACCGGCAAACCGGCCATTTATGTGCATGAACTGGCCAGCGGAAAACGGTCCAAAATAGCCGATTTTCGGGGTTTGAACTCGGCTCCGGCCTGGTCTCTCGATGGTACGTCCCTATTGATGACCTTGTCCAAAGGCGGCAATGCTGACATTTACCGGATGGATCTGGCCAGCCGTGATCTGACCAAACTCACCGACCACTGGGCCATTGAAACCGAAGCCAGCTACGGCGCCGGCGGCGACGAAATTTTCTTCACTTCTGACCGCTCTGGTGGCCCGCAAATCTATCGTCAGAAAGGCATGGGTGAGCCGCGTCGGATAACCTTCGGTAGCCGCTACAACGCGCGCCCGAGGCCAGACCATAAAGGCGAATTTGTGTATTACGTGCATCAGGGCAACAGCGGGTTTCACATTGCGCGTACCCACCTTAAAAGCGGGGAAGAAACCGTGCTTACCCGTACCGAATCCGATGAATCACCCAGTGTCTCCCCCAACGGACGCATGCTGATCTACGCTACCCGCCAGGGTGGTGTCAGCGTGTTGACGGTTATCTCGGCGGATGGCGGCGCAGCCTATAGCTTGCCCGCTACCGAAGGTGATGTCCGTGAGCCGGCGTGGGGCCCGCTGCCTCGGTAACTGTCTGGCCTGAAAAGGTCAGCCGGTGAGTTGTGAAGTGAACGCAGTTTTGATCGATTTACTACCGTGTTGCAACCCACTGACTGTTCATTTTTAACCCATTGACTGCTTATTTTTAATCCACTGACGACAAGGAAACACTCATGAAATTTTCAGCTCAGTCCAAAGCCATTGCCATGCTGTTCTCGGTTGGCCTCATTGCCGGTTGTAGCTCTACTGGCAACCCGATGGAAGACGCCGATGTCGGTTCCGATGTGTCAGCGGTAGACCAGCAAGGTGGCTCCACTGTTTACAGTGATGGCAGCCGTGACGGCGTATCGTCAGCACAGCTGAGCGATGAAGAGCGTATGGCCGCACAACAGCAGTCGCAACAAATGGCACTGCGTGACGTTACCGTGTTCTACTTTGATTTTGACACCGCTGAAATCAACGCAGAATCTCGTGACGTGCTGGTTGCTCATGCGCGCTACCTGTCTGCCAACCCGTCAATGAACGTCCGCTTGGAAGGCCATGCGGACGATCGCGGTACCAGTGAATACAACTTGGCTCTGGGCGAGCGCCGTGCCAACGCAGTGCAGCGTTTCCTAATTGTAAATGGCGCTTCTCGTGGCCAACTCGAAACCATCAGTTACGGTGAAGAAAAGCCAGCGGTACAGGGCATGAGCGACAGCGCCCGCGCCCAGAACCGTCGGGTAGAGCTGATTTTCCGTTAATCGCGACTGTTAGTATCAACAGGAACTTTTGGCATCCAACAGGTACGCCCATGACTATAAAGATCATGGCGGCTGCTACCCTCTTGTTTGCGGCAACGCAGGCAGGAGTGGCGCTGGCACAGTCGTCGACACCGGCATTTCAGAACAACAGGTCTGAGGCCAGCCGTCAGGCCGGCAATAATCAAGCGAATGCAGAACTGTTTTATATGCTTCAGCAGCTGCAAGGAGACGTACGACGTTTGCAGGGTGAGGTGGAAGAACAACGCCATCAGGCAGATCGCCTGAAGCAACAGGGCCGCGACCGCTACATTGATCTCGATCAGCGTGTTCTGAAGCTGACTGCAGCGCAGCAGCAGGCTCAGGCGGCCGCCAGTTCCGCACCCGCACCTTCCAGCGTGCAAGCCAAAGACTATCGCCAGCCTTCTGCTGAAGAAAATAAAGCTTACAACAGCATTGTTGATCTGATCCGTAATCAGAAAAAATACGACCAGGCGATCACCCAGATTTATGAGTTTCTGGACACCTACCCCGAAGGTGACCTAACCGTGAACGCCTATTACTGGCTTGGTGAAGTCTATCTGGTAAAACCTCAGCTAGAGCAGGCTAGGCAGGCCTTCAGTATTGTTGCCACGCGTTTCGCCGACCACCGCAAAGCAGCAGATTCGATGTACAAGCTCGGCGTTACTTTGGACCGGCTGGGCGAAAAGGAAGAAGCCGGTCAGCGAATGCAAACGGTGGTAAAAAACTACCCAGACAGCAGCGCGGCGAAGCTGGCCCAGAGCTATCTTGACGGCCAAAGCAGCGATGGTTAAAGCCCAGCGTTTGGAAAAAATGAAAAAAACGGGCGCAAGGGGTTGATCACGCCTGAAAAATCATTAATATGTGCGCCTCGCTCAGGGTCGTTAGCTCAGTTGGTAGAGCAGTTGGCTTTTAACCAATTAGTCGATGGTTCGAATCCATCACGACCCACCATATTCGCTTTTCCGGGGCAATTGCCTTATTGTTCCGGTGTCGGTCATAGTGCAAGGCACTGACCAAAAAACTTGGGTCGTTAGCTCAGTTGGTAGAGCAGTTGGCTTTTAACCAATTGGTCGATGGTTCGAATCCATCACGACCCACCATTATTTGAAATCTGCTGCAAAGCAGATTTTTTTTGTCTTTTTTTCACCCCCGACTCATCACTCCCGGCGTATCTACTTGCTCTTCGTCGATCTTTGCTCTGTTGCCAGGCGGTACACCAGAGTTTGAGGTGATACACTCAACGATGAAGGTCACTGCCAGAAAGCAATCGAGAGAAGCTGTTCATGACGAAAGCCGAAGACCGTATCCTTGTTCAGGAATACTTGGCCCACGCCGCGGAGCCGAAGCCTCTCAGCGCTGAAGAAAAGGCGCGGCTTGAAGCTTGCATTAAGGCTGCTTTGAAGGAAAAAAACGCCGTTCTGGTGGCGCACTATTACACCGACCCAGACATTCAGCGTTTGGCCGAAGAAAGCGGTGGTTGTGTCGCCGACTCCCTGGAAATGGCTCGATTTGGCAATCAACATCCCGCGTCTACCGTGGTGGTGGCCGGCGTTCGTTTTATGGGCGAAACCGCTAAAATTCTGAATCCGGAAAAAACCGTTCTAATGCCCACCCTTGATGCCACCTGTTCGCTGGATGTCGGTTGCCCGGTGGATGAGTTTTCAGCTTTCTGCGACGAACACCCAGACCGTACTGTGGTGGTGTACGCCAACACCTCGGCGGCGGTTAAAGCCCGCGCCGATTGGGTCGTCACCTCAAGCTGCGCCCAGGCCATTGTGGAATTGCTGGACGCCCGCGGTGAAAAAATCCTGTGGGCGCCAGACAAACACCTGGGCCATTGGGTGCAGAAAACCACCGGTGCCGACATGCTGCTGTGGAACGGCTCCTGCATTGTGCACGAAGAGTTCAAGCACCGCGGCCTGGAAGATCTGAAAGTGCTTTACCCGGACGCTGCCGTATTGGTACACCCGGAATCACCGGATGCGGTGGTGGAACTGGCCGACGTTGTAGGGTCTACCTCACAGCTGATCAACGCCGTACAAACCCTGCCTAATGAACGCTTTATTGTGGCCACTGACACCGGCATTTTTTATAAAATGCAGCAGCTGGCGCCCAACAAGATCTTGATTGAAGCGCCCACCGCCGGTACTGGTGCGACCTGTCGCAGCTGTGCCCAATGTCCGTGGATGGCTATGAATGGGCTAGAAAACCTGCTGGCCGTGCTGGAAGCACCAAAGGGCCAGACCGTTAATCAGGAAGTTCTGGTAGACGACACCCTGCGTGAAGACGCTCTGCGGCCTTTACAGCGTATGCTGGATTTTACCGCCAACACGAATCTGAAGGCGGTCGGCAACGCCTGAAAGGTCTAACCATTACGTCGAACGTCAAGTTTGGCCGCAAGGGTGCTCAGGCGTTCGGTGACAATCTGGCGCATGGGCGAGCCGGCCGCCAGTTTTTCTTGGGCCTGGCGTAATTGGCGCTGGGCCGATTCCAAGTTGCCCATCAGTGCATCGTATTCCGCTTTTGCCCTGTGCACTCCCACAATATTGCGCGCCATACCTTCGGCTTCCGCCAGCTGGAACCACAGGTGCTCCTGTTGCGGTTTGTTGCGAGCCAGTTGCGACAGCAGTTCTGCCGCCGCTGCGCCGTTATCTGAGGTCAGCTCTAGCTGCGCCAGCGTGTGGGTAATCGGGTAGTTGCCCGGGTTGCGTGCCAGCGCTCGCACCAGCAGCGCCCGCGCTTCGGTCAGGTGCCTGGCAGCAATCAAGCTTTGTGCTAGAGTCACCTGAAACGTAATGCGCCCTGGATTGGCCAACAACAGCTGGTTAAGTAGGGTCTCAGCTTCAGCGTACTGGCCATCTTCTATATAGGCTACTGCCAGCCCATAGCGAATGGCTGTATTGCTGATATCGTTGCTAGCACTGGCGCTGGTGTTTTTTAATTGATTGAGCGCCGCCCTAAAACTGTCAATGGCAGCGGCCGTAGAAGCGGCGTAATGGACTTGTAGGCGAGCCCGTATCAAATGGTATTCTGGGCTGTCTTCGATGCGCTCTAACGGGTATTGTTTGGCGCGGTTCTGGGTGTCGGCAACCCGGCTCTGGGTCAGCGGATGGGTAGACAAGTATTCTGGCACACGGTTGCCTTGCAAGCGGCTTTTTCGCGCCATAATCTCAAACATTTCTGGCATTCCCCGTGGGTCTAGCCCGGCATTGGCGAGAATGTCCAGCCCGACTCGGTCCGCTTCTTGCTCATTCGCGCGGCTGTATTCCAGCCTATTTTGAACGGCTAGGGCTTGAGTACCGGCAATGGCGGCAATACCAATATCAGATTGGGTAACGGCCGTTAGTACAATACCGGCAATTAGGCCGGCGATGGCCAGCGGAGTGCTGGCTTGCTGCTGCTCCAGACGGCGGGCAAAATGGCGTTGGCTAAGGTGGGCCAACTCGTGGGCCAGCACCGATGCAAACTGCTGCTCGGTGCGGGCAAATAGAAACAGACCGCCGTTTACTCCTATAATGCCGCCAGGCACCGCAAAAGCATTGATGGCGGGGTCATCAATCAGTGCCAGCGTCAGGTCACGGTTTTGCAGGGGCGCCGATGGCACCAGGCGGTAAAGAATGGCGCTCAGGTAGTTAAACACCAAAGGGTCAGTAATCTGCGGGGCAGAGCGCCGCAGCGACACCAACACCTGACGGCCGATATCGGCTTCCTGTTGACCCGCAATCAGGCCGCCACCGGTGCCGCCTATGGCGGGTAGCGTGCTACCCTGACTTTGGGCGGCAGCGCCTGTGCTGACACTTACAGTTGTTAACGTCAGCGCCAGCAGCGCACAGAGCAGAGTATTGAAGCGAAGGTGGCCATTCAGACTGTTCATGTTCTGGGTCTGTCCTGTGTCGGAATATCTTGGTCGTCACATAACCAATGATTGTAATGCAATACAATAACACTGGCGGCATAATGCCGGCTCATTAATCAAACGCTGTTACGAGTTAACGTTTAACATGGCTGATCGAATCCTGGATGCATCAGGCCTGCAATGCCCGATGCCTTTGTTGAAAACCAAACTCGAACTGAACACCATGATCCCCGGCGAGCAGCTGGAAGTGGTTGCTACCGATCCCGGCTCGGCCCGTGACATTCCGGCGTTTATCGCCTTGTCCGCCCATCACCTGGTGGAGTCCGCTGTTAACGGCAGCCAGTGCCGTTTTGTTATCCGCTGCGGCGATTCAGTGCGGCGGAACTATTAATGGTTCGAATATTACGCGGACTCGCCCACAAATACTTTTCAGATGAAGAAGCGGTCATTCTTGGACTGATGCTGATTATTGGCACCATGTTTGTCATCTGGTTTGGCGCCATGCTGGCACCGGCCATTGCTTCGCTGATTGTCGCTTTTATTCTGCAGGGCCTGGTTACCCAGATGTTGGCCTGGAAAGTGCCGGAGCCGCTGGCCATTCTGGTTGTGTTTTTGCTGTTTCTTGGCATTCTGGCCGGCGCCATTTTTGGTTTGTTGCCACTGGTATGGGCCCAGCTGACCAATTTGGCTCGGGAAACGCCGCGCATTATCGGTGAATTGCAGTTGTACCTGGAACTCTTGCCCGAGCGCTACCCGCAGCTGGTGTCGTTGGACGCAGTTGCCACGATTTACCAGCAGGTGTCTACCGAAGTGGGGCAGGCCACCCAGTGGTTGGTGTCGGCGTCGCTGTCCAGCATTCCGGACCTGTTGGCCCTGCTGATATACGCTGTTCTGGTGCCTATATTGGTGTTTTTCTTTCTGAAAGACCGCGATGTTTTGCTGGGTTCTATCGCTCGCATGTTGCCGCCGCAGCGCGCAACCATGCGCAAAATCTGGCACGAGGTGAATCGCCAATGCGCCAACTACGTGCGCGGCAAGGCCCTGGAGATCCTGATTATTGGAACCACCACTTATATAACCTTCAAAATCCTGGGTATGCCCTACGCCGCCCTGCTGTCTTTGCTGGTGGGTTTGAGCGTGGTGATTCCCTATATTGGCGCCGCCGTTGTCACGGTGCCAGTGGCTATTATCGCTTTATTTGCTTTTGGCTGGGGCAGTCAGTTTGTCTGGATAATGGTGGCGTACGGTGTTATTCAGGCTCTGGACGGCAATGTACTGGTGCCGGTGCTGTTTTCTGAAGTCAACAATCTGCACCCGGTTGCCATTATTGTCGCGGTTCTGTTTTTCGGCGGCATATGGGGGCTGTGGGGCGTGTTTTTTGCCATTCCTCTGGCCACCATGCTGAAAGCAGTGGTGGCCGCCTGGCCGGTGCGTGAGTTACCCCCGGCACCGGCCAACCGCTAAAAGCAGGTAACGACTATAGTGCCTTGACTGCAGCGAGCACCTCATCAACATGGCCCGGCACTTTTATGCCGCGCCATTCCTGACGAAGTACGCCTTTGGCGTCGATCAGAAAAGTGCTGCGGTCAATGCCCATGTATTCTTTGCCGTAGAGTTTTTTTAGCTTGATGACGTTGAACAAAGCGCAGAGCTTTTCGTCTTGGTCGGAAATCAGATGAAACGGCAGCTCGAATTTACTGCGGAAATTATCGTGGGACTTCAGACCATCGCGGGACACACCAAAAATCTCTGTATCATGTTCGGTGAAGGCTGGCATGCTATTGCGAAAGTCTTGGCTCTCGGTGGTACAGCCGGGAGTATCGTCTTTCGGGTAAAAATAAATCACCACATTGCGGCCGCGTAAATCGGCCAAGCGAACCATCTGGTCGCCGGTGGCAGTCGCTTCAAAGTCGGGTATGGTTTTGTTCAGTTCTACGGATGGCATGACATCTCCTTTAATTCCCTTGTGTCAGTTCGTGCCCAACATTACCATAACCGTTTTAATCGGACGGAGCTTTTATGATTACGGGCAGCCTTGTCGCACTGGTCACACCTATGCACCCAAATGGAGACATTTATTGGGAGCACCTGAACAAACTGGTGGATTTTCACGTTGAAAACGGCACTCATGGCATCGTTGCTGTGGGCACAACCGGCGAGTCTGCGACTCTGGACCCGGAAGAGCACTGTACAACCATCGGCCACATCGTCAAACGGGTAAATGGCCGTATTCCGGTGATTGCCGGAACCGGCGGCAACAGCACCCGCGAAGCCATTGCGCTTACGTCCGCAGCCCACAAGCTGGGAGCCGATGCCTGCCTGTTAGTGGTGCCTTATTACAACAAGCCGACCCAAGAAGGCCTGTACCAGCATTTTCGCACCATCGCCGAAGCCGTCCCGATGATGAAGCAGATGCTTTACAACGTGCCTAGCCGCACGGCCTGCGACATGTTGAACGAAACCGTGGTTCGTCTGGCCGATATGCCTAATATCATCGCTATTAAAGACGCCACCGGCAATGTTTCTCGTGGTGCCGAGTTGATTCAAGCGGTAAAAGGCCGTTTGGACGTCTATTCGGGTGACGACGCAACGGCCATGGCACTGATGCTGGCCGGCGCCAAAGGCAACGTGTCGGTAACGGCCAACGTTGCCCCCCGGGCCATGGCTGATTTGTGCACGGCGGCTGTTGCGGGCAACCGCGAAGAAGCCGAACGCCTGAACGAACTGCTGGCGCCCCTGAACCGCAAACTGTTCCTGGAAGCCAATCCGATTCCAGTAAAATGGGCGTTGCAACGCATGGGTATGACCGGTGACGGTTTACGCTTGCCATTGACTGTACTGAGCGAGCAGTTCCACAGCGAAGTGGAAGAGGCCCTGAAAGCTTCAGGCGTACTCTAAGCGTGCTGAATTCGTTCCAATACCGGAGTAAGTCCATGCAGGTTCTCTTTAGAACCCGTTATTCAAGGTGCACCGAGTTTTTCAAGCCGGTGGCCGGTAAGGCGCTGGTTTTCACAACCGAAGCCTTCAAATTCCGAGCCTTCAATATTCAGGCTTATAAAACCCTGGTTACCGCCGTCGGTTTTACGCTGTTGGCGGGCTGCGGCGTGTTGTCGGACCGTTCTGCGGATTACGTCAGTGCGCCTGAAGGCAAAACCATTGCGCTGCCCGCAGGTGCCGATGAATCGCGTTTCCGCCAGATTATGCCGGTGCGGGATATTAACCTGGCCAACGCGGGCAAACTTTTCCCTGACGGCATTCCCACCCCGCCGGACATGACCTCTGAAATTCTGGATCAAAATTATGCAGTAGAAGAGCTAGACGGGCGCGCCTGGCTGTTGGTGAACGACGTGCCTGGCCGCTTGTGGCCTGCCGTTACCGCGTATATGTCGGACCGACGCCTGGGCGTTGCGTTCGACAGCCCGCAGCTTGGCTTGCAGCAAAGCGAATTGGTGAACTTTAGCCTACGCGCTCGTGAACTGGTGCAGCTTGAAGGTGAGGCCAGCGCAAGCGAACCCGCAGTGCTAATACAGGTACGCATTGCACCCGGTGTTCGCCGTAAATCCACAGAGATTCAAGTGCGTAGCAGGGTCGTAGTCGATCAGCCCGAGGCTTTGCTGAGCTGGGACACCGCCTTCGCTCCAGACTCCGCTGACTTGGCGCTGCAAAAACGCGTTCTGGCCGACATGGGTGAGTTTTTGAAAGCCGGGGAAGAGAGCAAATCCTTCTCCCGCGCAGCGTCGGGCATGACCAGCAAACCCGTGGTAAAACTGACATCCGCAAACGACCAGGCCAGCGTCATCGACATGCAGCTCGATTATGGCCGTGCCTGGGCCGAAGTCAGCCGCGCACTGAGCGAGTCGGACACGACCATCATTGATTTGAACCGCAGTGCAGGCTGGTTCCAGGTAGACCATCGCAGCGCTGACGAGCGCGAATCGGACTGGTTCAGCTGGTTCAGCGATAACGAAGCTCCGCGCCACACCCATACGGTGAACGTTACCCGCGGCGAACAGAAAGTGCAGGTCAGCGCGGAAACCGCGAATACTTACAGCGGTGAACAAACACCTTCCACGCTTCTTAACCGCTTGTTTGACTATCTTTATTAGCGGCCGCGGGCCTCGTAAACAGCCGCGGGCCTTGTGAGTAACCGCGGGCTTTATTGATGATAACCGGGCTGGCTCACGCCGACCCGTTTCTGGAGAAACCCATGGAAAAGCGCGAAGAGCTTTACGCCGGCAAAGCCAAATCGGTGCACACCACTGATGACCCCGAGCGTCTTGTACTGGTGTTCCGCGACGACACCTCGGCCTTTGACGGCGAGAGGGTAGAGCAGCTGAATCGCAAAGGCATGGTGAACAACACGTTCAACGCCTTCATTATGGAAAAACTGGAAGCTGTGGGCATTCCTACTCACTTCGAAGGCCTGCTGTCAGACGTTGAATGTCTGGTGAAAAATCTCGACATGATTCCGGTCGAATGCGTGGTTCGCAATATTTCTGCCGGCAGCCTGTGCCGACGCATTGGTGTAGAAGAAGGCCTGGAGCTGAATCCGCCTACCTTTGAGCTGTTCCTGAAAAACGACGCACTGCACGACCCCATGGTCAACGAATCACTGGCGATCAGCCTGGGCTGGGCCAAAGCCGACGAACTGGCACAGATGAAAACCCTGACCTATAAAGTCAATGACGTGCTCAAAACCCTGTTTTCAGACGCCGGCATGCTGTTGGTGGATTACAAATTGGAATTTGGCCGCAGCCATGGCCAGATTGTGCTGGGCGACGAGTTCAGCCCCGATGGCTGCCGTATCTGGGATGCCGAAACCCGCAACAAAATGGACAAAGACCGTTTCCGCCAGGGCCTCGGCGACGTGATTAAAACCTATGAAGAAGTGGGTTGCCGTCTGGGTATGTCGTTCGACTGATACGGATTTAAAATACGGAGCATCTACTATGCGCAGATTATTTATGATTTTGGCCGGATCAGCCGTTCTCGCAGCGCCTGTGGCGCAAGCAGACGTATTAGGGTTTGGCGCTCAGGTGGGTTACTGGGATTCGAAGCTGTCTGGCGACGTTGCAGCCAATGGTGGCTCGGTGGACGTCAAAGACGAGCTCGATCTGGACGGCGAAAGCAGCAGTCAGCTGAGCCTGTACCTAGAACACCCGATTCCTTTGCTGCCCAATGTGCGTGTGGCTTATATCAACATTGACCAGACCGCCCGCGGCCAGTTGAGCGATAACTTCGATGGCATCAGCGCCGGCTCAGACGTACGCTCTGATCTGGAACTGGAACAGCTGGACGTTACCCTGTATTACGAAGTACTGGATAACTGGGTAAATCTGGACCTGGGTCTGACGGTCCGTGACTTCTCCGGCGACTTGCTGGTACAGGGTAACGGCCAGAGTAGCCGGACGACAGCCGACGCGGTTGTGCCCATGGGCTATCTGGCAGCGCGCTTTGATCTGCCGTTCAGCGCTGCCAGTGTTGGCATTGAAGGCAATGCCGCTGCCTACAGCGGTGATTCCCTGCGCGATTTCAACGTATACGGCCAGTATCAGTTGTCACTACTGCAGTTGCGCGCTGGCTATCGCCAGATAGCGGTGGACTACGAAGACGGTGACGACCGCTTCGATGTAAAAATTAATGGCCCGTTTGTTAGCGCCGGCGTGGTGTTTTAAGGAGAAAGTCCGTTGAAAATTCTGGTCACCGGTAGTGCCGGTTTTATTGGTTTCCATCTTGCGCAACGCCTGCTGGACCGCGGCGATGAGGTCATCGGTGTCGATAACCTGAATGACTACTACGATGTGAATCTGAAGCAGGCCCGCTTGGTGAGGTTGACGAATAAAGCCGGCTTTATTGAGGTGCGCCAGGATATCGCTGACCGCGAGCTTATGGCTGCGCTCTTTGAAGAGCACAAACCTGACCGTGTGGTGCATCTGGCGGCCCAGGCCGGGGTGCGCTATTCCATCGAAAACCCCCAGGCCTATGTAGACGCCAATCTGGTGGGCTTTATGAATATTCTGGAAGGCTGCCGCCGCAACGATGTGCAGCACCTGGTGTATGCGTCCAGCAGCTCGGTTTACGGCGCTAACGAAGCCATGCCGTTCTCGGTGCACGACAACGTAGACCATCCTCTGAGCCTTTATGCGGCGTCAAAAAAAGCCAACGAGCTGATGGCCCACACCTACAGCCACCTGTACAACTTGCCCACCACCGGGCTGCGCTTTTTCACCGTGTACGGTCCTTGGGGCCGGCCCGATATGGCGCCGTTTATCTTCACCAAAAAAATTCTGGCCGGCGAGCCGATTGACGTATTCAACCACGGCCATCACAAACGCGACTTCACCTATATCGACGACATCGTGGAAGGTGTGGTGCGCACCCTGGATCAAATCGCCCAACCGAACCCCCAGTGGAGCGGCGCCCAGCCGGACCCAAGTACCAGTCGCGGGCCTTATCGCATCTACAACATTGGCAGCAACAATCCGGTGGAACTGGCCCGGTTTATTGAAGCCATCGAACAGTGCATCGGCAAAAAAGCCGAGAAAAATATGCTGCCGATGCAGCCGGGTGACGTGGTCGCAACCTACGCCAACGTCGATGGCCTGATCAACGATGTCGGCTACAAACCTGAAACCCAGTTAGAGCAGGGCATTGAACAGTTTGTTCAGTGGTATCGGGATTTTTACAAGGTTTAGACGCGCCTTGTGTCAGCAAACTTCCACTAAGAGATTCCTTTCAGGAACTTTTTAAAAAGCGCCTGAGTCCAGCTGCCTCAACCGTTCTGACAATTCCAGGGTCATTTTTGACTGCGCCAGCGGGCAGTTAAATTGCAGATAGTACGCCAGCAGCTGCAAGGGCACGTCAGCGGCGGTGCCGTACAGTCTGTCGGCCACAATCGGGTGGCCAATACTCGCTAAATGACGGCGAATCTGGTGTTTTCGACCGGTTTCAATGCGCACATGGACTCTCGATGTGCTGACCTCGTTACCGGCGGCCCTGGTATTCACAGCTTCGGTATTTCCAGCCTCGGTGTTGACGGCGCCGGTGTTGATAAAGCGTGTATTGAAAGCGCGCGCACTCACGTGGCTAACCGCGGCTTTGCCGTCAATCTCCCCGTCAATCATCTGCTCCTTCACATTCAACACGCCCGTTACGTCTGCCATATATTGTTTGACGATCGTGCGTCCGGCAAACTGCTGCGACAGTGCCGCCGCCGCTTTTGAATCGTGAGCAATCAGCATCAGGCCGGCGGCGTCGGCGTCCAGGCGGTGAATCAGAAAGCACGGTCGGTCTAGCCGCACCTCAGCCACTCGCAACAAACTGCAGTGATCACCCCATTGCGAGCCCTGTGCCAGCAATCCGTGGGGCTTGAACCACACACTGTAACGATTTTTGTCTTCCAGCAACTCAGCCTCTGGCGCCTTGCGCGCCAGAACCGCCTCGTTATAGTACAACTGCATGCGGGTGCCCGCTTTCACGTCGCGTTTGGCTTTGCGCAGCCGCACAATTTTACCCTTCAAGGTCCACCAGCAGGCGCCTTTCGCCATGGCGTCTTTGATGCGCTGTTTTGGCAGGCCAGAAGCCTCACTTAGAATGTCCACGGCCAGGCCGGGGGTTTCTACGGTGATATCAACGGTGGTTCGCATAGCGGGCCTGATAGAAAAAGTGAGCAGCCGATTATAGAAGATATGGCTGGCCAGACAACCACCCAACAGGGGACAGATTTCAAATCTGTTTCCTACTTATCTGTCCAAAACGCCAGCGCCAGCGTAAAACCCATCCGGTGTCTGGATATTTAAGCCAATCCGGTTAGGCTATGCCGCTTGCTTACGATTATTGAGGTTTTAATTTGTGGATTTATCGAGGTTGTCTTTTGCTCGTGTTTTTGTCGTTCTGATTTTTGTCGCTGCGCTTGCAGGTGGCGCCTTTTGGGCGTATTACCATTTTTACGCGGCAAGCAATAACACCGCCGACGTGACCACTACAGCCGTCAGCCGAGGTGATATAGACGTTTTGGTGAGCGCCACCGGCGTTTTGGAACCCAGCAACTTTGTCGATGTAGGCGCGCAGGTGTCCGGGCAGCTCGACGTGATTCACGTCAGAGTGGGCGAACAAATCGGCAAAGATCAGCTGCTGGCAGAAATTGACCCGACCATCTATCTGGCCAGGGTAGACGCTAATCGCGCCCAGTTAAAAAATCAACAGGCCCAGCTGGCCGATCGCAAAGCCCAACTGACCCTTGCTGACATACAGTTCCAGCGCCAGACCAATCTGTTCGCTGAAGACGCTACCACTCGGGAAAACCTGCAAATTGCCGAGGCCTCGCTGTCGTCTGCCGGGGCTCAGCTGGCCATGTTGCAAGCGCAATTGGAACAGACGGCATCCACCTTGCGCGCGGAAGAGGCCAACCTGGATTACGCCCGCATTTATTCCACCATGGCAGGCACCGTCGTATCCATTACTGCCCGTCAGGGTCAAACCCTAAATACGTCACAGCAAGCACCGGTGCTGATGCGCATTGCCGATCTGTCTGATATGAAAGTCCGCGCCCAAGTGTCCGAAGCCGACGTGGGCAGGCTAGCACCGGGCGACAAGGTGTATTTCACTACTCTGGGTGAACCTGGCAAGCAGATTTATGGCCAGCTTGACTACATCGAACCCACCCCCGAAGTGCTCAACAACGTGGTGTTGTACAACGCGTTTTTCAGCGTGCCCAATGAAGCAGGGCGTTTATTGCCAAGCATGACCGCGCAGGTATTTTTTGTCGTGGAACAGGCGCGCGACATATTGCGGGTGCCCGCGGCGACTGTTGTGGGCGATCAGGTTTGGCTGCAACAGGGTTCCGGCGAGCTGGTGCAACGCAAAATTGAGGTAGGTATCAGCAATCGCATTTATACCGAAGTGCGCGCCGGTCTGGCCGCTGGCGATCGGGTGGTCACAGGTGGAGCGCCATCAAGGCAAGCCGCATCTTCTGGCATGGGTGGGCGCTTGCGGTGACAGTGCCATTGATTGAATTACGCCAGATTACCCGAACCTTCGGCGCGGGCGACTTACAGGTGCCTGTGCTCAAAGGCTTAGATTTGAGCATTCAAGCCGGGGAGTTTGTCGCCATTATGGGGGCCTCCGGATCGGGCAAGTCCACCTTGATGAACATCCTTGGCTGCCTGGATGTGGCAAGCTCCGGGCACTATTTGTTTCAGGGCAAGGACGTGTCAGGGTTCAAGCGCGACGACCTGGCTCGTGCCCGCCGCGAATCCTTCGGGTTTATATTCCAGAGCTACAATCTGCTGCCCGGCATAAGCGCGTTAGACAACGTCGAAATACCGGCCATCTACGCCGGCCTTGGCAAAAAACAGCGCCGAGAGCGGTCTACCGACCTGCTTGAGGAGCTCGGATTAAGCGACAAATTGCTCAACACTTCAGCCCAGCTGTCGGGCGGGCAACAGCAGAGAGTGTCCATTGCCCGCGCCCTAATGAACGGTGGTCAGATTATACTGGCAGACGAACCGACCGGCGCCCTTGACAGCGTCAGCAGCAAAGACGTCATGCGGCTGCTGCAAAGCCTGTCAGACCGCGGTCACACCGTTATTCTGATTACCCACGACGCCAAAGTCGCTCAGGCAGCAGATCGCCGGATCACCATCGCCGACGGGCTGATTACCCACGATACCGGTGCCGTTCAGGACAGCGCTGCTGCGTCAGAAACGCCCTTGGCCGCGCAGTCCATGGCTAAAACAGCCGACGTCAGCGGCGCTTCCGGTTGGTTTGAGGCGCTAAAGAGCGCGGTGCATTCCCTCAGCACAAATCTGTTCCGTACGGCGTTGACCCTGCTGGGCATCGTGATTGGCGTCGCGTCGGTGATTACCATGCTGGCGATCGGTGAAGGTGCACGCCAAGACATTGTTGACAGAATCAGTGCCATGGGCAGCGACCTACTGCTGGTGCGCCCTGGTGGCCCCGACCAGAGAGGTGGACGTTGGAGCGTCACTACTTTGGTGCCGTCTGATTACCACGCTATTCGAAACATGCCCGGCATTCGTGCAGCGGTCCCGGAAGTCACCGGTGGTCAAACCCTGCGTTTCGGCAATCGCGCTCATCAAACCGAAGTTAATGGCACGGCCTACGAATTTCCCGTCGCACGGCAATGGCCCGTCGTCGCCGGTACTTTCTTTAACGAAGCTGATGAAAGCCGCTACGCCGCGGTGGCGGTGTTGGGCAAAACCGTAGCCGAATCCCTATTCCCCGAACAAAGCCCGTTGGGTCACTATCTAATGGTTAATAACGTTTTGTTTCAGGTTATTGGCGTAATGGATGAACGCGGGGCATCGCCCTGGGGTCGAGATCAAGACGACGTTGTGCTGGTGCCTTACACCACCGCCAATCTGCGCATATTTGGCCAAAGCCATCTGCGCAACATCACCGTTGCGGTGGCAGACTCCGCTGACATGAACGCGGTACAAGACCAAGTTCACAGCACGTTGCTCACGCGCCACGGCAGCGAAGATTTCCAAATTCGCAATATGGCGTCACTGATCGATACCGTGTCAGACACCCAAGATACCCTGACGTGGCTGTTAGGTTCCATCGCGGCGATTTCGCTGTTGGTGGGTGGCATCGGCGTGATGAATATCATGCTGGTGAGTGTGACCGAGCGCACCCGGGAAATTGGTATTCGCATGGCCACTGGCGCTCGCACCCGTAATATTCTTCAACAGTTCTTAACCGAGGCCTGGCTGGTGTCGGCCATTGGTGGTGTTATCGGCGTCCTCCTTGGCATAGCGGCAACCCAAATCGTAGGCTGGTTCGACACACCCGTTGTGGTCACCGTATTCCCCATGGTGTTGGCGTTTAGCTGCGCTTTCGGTACCGGGCTTCTGTTTGGCTATTTGCCCGCGCGCAAAGCCGCTCACCTGGATCCGGTCCAAGCCCTGGCCGCGGAGTAATCTTATGACCCATCGCTCACCACAGACACTGCGCCTGGCCGCATTGCCTAAACGGCGACTGGCATCGTGCGTGTGCACCTTAACGGCCGGCTTGGCCCTGTCAGGCTGTGCTACTCAAGGGGCCATACCGGCGGCCGTGACGATGAACGGCGCACCTCTGCATGCGTTGGCTTGGGCGCCAGAGCTGAACTCGACAGCTTTAAACGGCCCAGTCGTCACCGATCAACGATGGTGGCGGGCGTACGGTGATCCCAACCTCCTGGTACTGATTGAAAAAGCGCAGGCGGCCAACCCAGACCTGGCCATTCTGGCCGAGAACCTGGTGCAGGCCGATCTACAGCTGCAGAACGCCGGCGTCAGCCTGCTGCCGGGCATCGGTTTAAACGGCAGTATGGGCGAACAGACAAGGCGCCCAAGCGGCGGCGACTGGCTAAGCAGCGGGTCCACATCGGTCTCCACATCGATCAGTTACGAGGTGGATTTGTGGGGCAGGTTGGGCGCAGCAGAAGACGCCGCCGGCTTCCGCCGCGATGCCAGCACGTTTGATTTCGCTGCCGCGCGGCTCAGCCTTTCCGGCGCGGTGGCCAGTAACTGGTTTCAATTGTTGGAGTTACGCCAGCGCTTGAACGTTGCCCGGCAAAATCTGGAATTGGCAGAGCAAACCCTGCGCATTGTGGGTGTGCGTTACCGTAACGGCGTGGCTGATCGCTCTGAACTAGCTCGCCAACGCACCGCCGTGTTGGTGTTGCGCAACGCCTTGCCCACGCTGGCGTACGGCCTGCGCCAGAGCGAAGCGGCACTGCAGGTGCTAAGCGGCAAGCCGCCCTGGATGGTAAGCGCGGATGTGCCAGCGGGGGCCCTGGAACAACTCAGTATCCCAGACGTTAATGCAGGCTCGCCAGCAGAGCTGATCACCCGAAGGCCAGACCTTGCCGCCGTCGAAGCCCGCTTGCAGGCCGCCAACGCCGGCATCGCACAGGCCCGCGCCGCACTCTTGCCGGCGGTGTCACTAAGCGCGGCTCTGGGACTCTCTTCCGATGGGCTGCTCAGCCTATCCAATCCGCTGACAACTGCGAACGGTTTGCTCGCCCTTAGCCAAACCCTGTTCGACGGTGGCACTCGAAGCAATAATGTGGCGCTCAGCGAATCGCGCCAGGTTGCCTTGGTGCAAAGCTATCGTTCATCTTTGTTGAACGCGTTTTTAGAAGCGGGAGACGCCATGGCCCAGATTAATTTGTACCGGGAACAGGAACAGCGACTGGCAGAAATTGAACAGCAGGCAGAAGAAACCCTGCGCTTGAGTGAAGTTCGCTATCGCCAGGGCGCAGAAGACCTGATCACTTTGCTAAACAGCCAGCGCACGTTGTTCGACGCCAAAGCGCAGCGCAGCAAAGCGCGGCTGAATCATCTACTGGCAACCGTGGATTTGTACAAGGCGGTCGGCGGTGGTTTTTAAGCCACCGCCGAAACACAGAGGATATGCGGGAAGGGTAGCCGAACCTATCAGGCCGGTTCGAAGCGCTGCTTCAGCCAAGCCTTGATGTCGTTGGACTCGTACAGCCACTGGTGGCTGCCGTCCGCTTTTGCAATCCGCAAGCAGGGTACTTTCACGGCACCACCGCCGGCTAAAATTTCAGCCCGATTCTCAGTGTTATGCTGGGTGTCACGCAGTTCAATATTCAGACTCATGCGCTTGATTTCTTTACGAACCTTGACGCAAAAAGGGCAAGTTTTAAACTGATATAGCGCCAGATCCTGGCACGTTTTGTCTACTTTCTGTTGCTCCTGGACGCTACGCTGCACGGGTTTGCCACCTCCGATTTGCTCGTTAAGCAGTACAAACGGGGTCAGAATCAGCCGCAGAGTGCGGAAAAAATAACGAATGACAATTCTCATGAGGTAAGCCTTGGCGGTCAGTATAAAAAATAAGGTACTCGCAATTTTCTACGAGCGACTTTCAACTAAAGATTGTTAGGGTATCAGATTTTTTGCGCTCGGCGCAGAATCTTGTGACCATTCCAGAAATGACGAAGCAGAGTGATAAGCGCATGAACAGCCGCTGGCGGGTAGGCATTGATCTTGGTGGAACAAAAACCGAAGTCATTTTGTTAGACAGCGCCAACGAAACCCACTTTCGCGCGCGCATCGCAAGCCCTCAAGGAGACTACAAAGCCACCCTGAATGCCATCAAAGAACTGGTCGAAGCCGCTGAGTTACGGGTCGGCGAAGCCGCACTTCCCGTAGGTGTGGGCATTCCCGGCTCCGTGTCAGGTCTGACTGGCCTGGTCAAAAACGCTAACTCCACTTGGCTTAACGGCCAGCCTATGGCCGCTGATTTAACCCACTTGCTGCAACGCCCTGTGGGCTTGACGAACGACGCCAACTGCCTGGCCTTGTCTGAAGCCAGAGACGGCGCAGGGCAAGGCTACAAAGTTGTGTTCGCGGCCATTCTGGGTACCGGCTGCGGCGCTGGCATCACCGTCAGCGGCCAACTGCTCACAGGCCCGAACGGTCTTGCGGGCGAGTGGGGCCACAACCCACTGCCGTGGACACCACAAACAGAACTCAACCAGCGTCTGTGCTTCTGTGGCCGTTTTGGTTGCAATGAAACCTTCTTGTCTGGCACCGGGCTGACTTTAACCCATCGTTTGTTGTGGGAAGAGTCGTTGGATGCCCGAAACATCGTTGAGCGTTTTCAAAACGATCCCCGCGCTGCGCGCTCACTCGACGATTACGTAGACCACCTGGCCCGCGGCCTGGCAACAGTCATCAACGTGCTTGATCCGGACGTCATCGTACTGGGTGGTGGCATGTCAAACGTACTGACCCTTTACGATGAGCTGGCAACGCGTTTGCCAGCGTACGTCTTAGGGAGCGAGTGCGAAACACCCATACGCCGAGCGACACACGGCGATTCCAGTGGCGTCCGCGGCGCCGCTTGGCTAGCCCAAGACAGGTGACGGAGTTTAAATCCGTCCCCACTTTTTATCCGCGCTTAGCGCCGTTTTTTTCTTAGCGAAGTTCGAAGAGCCGAGCTGAGCACACCCCAGCGATTTACAATCAACGCCGCAAAGATCAAGCCGCAGCCGGACAGCTGAACTGGGGTCATAATTTCATCGAACCAGCCTGCTGCAAACAAAGACACCCAAACCGGTTCGATCACCAGAATAACGGCACCGTGGCTGTGCGTAGACAAGCTCTGCGCATAAGTTTGAGCAAGAAAGCGACCTGCTGTGCCTATAGTGGCACTGGCAAGAACCCACCAGATCAGAAGCGGTGGCGGGTCACTGAACGTTGGCTGCCAAGGTTCCGTAACCAGCGACTCCACCAACGTCACCAAACCGACGGTTAGCAGCGCAATCGCCGTCAGCGGCAGTGCTGGAATACGCTGTTTTGCGCGGGTGTTGCCATGCCGGTCAACGGCAGTGCGTTGATTTGCAGCGCGGGTATTCAATGTAAAATACAGCGCAAAAGTAGAAGCCGCCATCGCGAAAAAAATCTGCGCAGGCTCTGGCTGAAAACCGTTACCAAGTGACAGAAGTGCCAGTCCGGCTACCGCGACGGGAATGGCAAGCCAGGTGCTTGCAGGTTGTGCCTCTTTAAAAAGGAGGCGGGCTATGATCGGAACGATTACTACGCCCAGGCTGGTTATAAAAGCACCTTCACCCATGCTGGTGCCATGAAACAATCCCATCACCCAGAAACTCATGGCAAGGCCGAACACCAAGCCAACACCTACGCCGCGTTTAACCTGACCCCTACTCAAACGCGTCAGCGACCGGTAAGCGAAAGCCGCCAAAAAGCCACCTGCGAGCAAAAATCTCAGCGCCATAAATAACAACGGCGGCATCAGCAATATAGCTTCTTTAGAAAATATCCAGCTGGTGGCAGCAAGCAGCGTAACGCCAACCAGAATCAGGTCAGGTTTGTGTGCGTTAGTCATGGTCAGGCTCAGCGGTCAAAGGATAGGGGACAGGCTTAAAATCTGTCCCCGGCTTGCGAGCAATGTATAGTTTGCGAAGTAAAAAAGGAAGAAAACTTAAGACGGCGCTCGCCACTGGCTGGCAAACACGCGTGAACGGAGCGCTGCGTCAGTCCATGCCAGAGTATCGCTGAGCGGCAGATTGACAAGAGAATAAGGGGCAGATTTCCAATCTGTTCCTTATTCTAGAAACTCGTCCCGTCCGCCACCGCCTCAGAACAGCACACGCGATTACGCCCTAAAGCTTTGGCTTTATACAACGCTTTATCGGCTCGATTGACGGCGTTCTTCACCGATTCTATGGTGGCATCCACTTCTGCAACGCCTATGCTCACGGTAACACGCACGTCGAACCCATCGCCGGTATCAACAGTATGCCTTTCAACGCCCCTACGAATACGTTCGGCACAACTCTGAGCTTCTGCACGGTCAGCACCGGGCAAAAGGACCACAAACTCCTCGCCGCCAAACCGGGCGATCAGATCCCTGTCCCGGCTGTGTTGTCGAAAAATGACGGCTATGTCCACCAATACCGAGTCACCAAATTGATGGCCGTGTTCATCATTCACCGCTTTGAAATGGTCAATATCAAGCGCGATAACAGACAAAGGCTCCCCGGTAGCTCTCGCCTTTTCAACCATATACTCACCCTCAGACACAAAATGTCGGCGGTTATAAAGTTGAGTGAGCGGGTCGGTCGCCGCCTGCTGTTTGAATTCATTCTGTTTGGAGCGGATATCCTCCAGCGTTTTTATCCGGTACGAGATGATGAACGCCAGCGTTAGTGCTTCCAGCACAATGCCAATCCCGACGCCGTGGCTGTTTATATAATTCGGTTCCACCAGGCCCTTGTAATACAGCACGGCAATTCCACTGAATACCACAAAGAAAGTATGGCCGAGAAGAAAGAACGCTACTAAGGGGTGTCCTTTACGCAACAACGAGATACCGACCGAAAGAGTCACCACCATTAACAGCGCCGCGAGGCTGGCTGCGGGTTTTATTGCTCCTACAGGATCAAACAGGCCATACACTAGCGCAATGACTAACAATGCCAACATGCCTTGCAACACGCGGTGTTCGGTGTGGTAGAACGCCCGCGTCTCGAAAATCGACATCATGAACAACAACAGAAAAATCGGCATGCTTAAAACCGCCAGATTCAACACGAAAACGACATCGCCGTAGACATTGAACGCTTTGCCAAGCAGCCCATAGGAGAATGCAATTCCCGTCAGGCCCGAGATCAGATATAAGGAATAGAAAATGTTCTCGCTGTTACTGGTGGCGAAGTACAAAAGGACATTGTACAAAACCATTGCCAACATCATGCCCACCAGCAGCGCGATGTCCAGATGACCACCAACGAGTGCTTGGCGAGATCGCTTATCGTCGTAAATTTCTAATGAGAACCATTGATACGAATACACATGGCTGCGGACGTAAACAACCACGGTTTCTCCCAGCGGCACCGCGAACGGATAGACCACCGTTCCCCGGTACATCAGGGGGTGATCACTGGCATCGCTAAGGTTAACCGACGCTTGGTCAATCAGACTCTGAGAGCGCTCCTGAAAGATATCGATTGAACGCAAGTGATA
>Ga0307944_1000046_pt1 | contig 64555 bp, 75 predicted proteins | sample OrgLakmetagen179_FD_201831 | JGI IMG/M metagenome (GOLD analysis project Ga0307944, IMG submission 201831) | Saline water microbial communities from Organic Lake, Antarctica - #179 | ecosystem: Environmental > Aquatic > Non-marine Saline and Alkaline > Saline | place: Antarctica: Organic Lake... | reverse complement strand
AGTATTTGCAGCCTTTCCTGCCAGAACGTCTCAAGCTCCGCGAACTCATCCCGTTCAACCAAGTGATCGAGATCGTGCAGCCCGCCTTCGTCGGCCAGGATAAAATCAAGCTCTTGTTCAATGTGAAGCCCGAGACTCCCATCCTTGACGGCGACAAAGCTTATTTCCCGCGCCATGTGGCGCCTGGGGTCGCCCTCGATATAGTCGTCAATCGTCCAGTTTTCCGGGTCAGGAAACGCGCCTACAACGGCCGCATATACCTGCAGGTTTTTCTCAATAGACCATCCGGGCCAGAAGTCTGGATTAGCATCCATCCACTCACCGAATCGACTGCAAAGCGGGGTGGGTAGAGAACGGCCATCCGTAATCGTCGGGATTGGTGTATTCATTTTGATTATCCCCCGACACGCTGGACATTGGTGACTTCATAATCGGCGCTGACATCACTGCTGAAGTTCTTGTCTGGCGCTTTGGTAATAGCCGCCCATTCCGCGGCCCCAGGCCCGACTGCTTCAACCGCCAATTCTCTGATCTGGTAAGCCGTTCGAACGACTTCGGTTACGTAGGTACCTTGCGCTGCCGGGTTAGGGTGCCTCTTTTCGAGTTCCGCCAGCGCATACAGCGGCGCATCGTTCGATGAGCCATCCAGAACCGTATACGGCTCAACCCCGGCGGTGTCGCATTCCGGGCAATCCCGGGCGTCCGCCAAATCGTTGTACAGGGTCCACTCATGAAAACACTGGGTGCAGCGGTACCGGGCTTCCATCAGATGGGCCGCATTGACGGAGGTAAGGCGCTCTTCGATCTGTTGCCTGAGCGGTGTCAGTTCGTCAGAGAAGGGGATATCGCCTTGCTGAAGGCCTAAAAGGATTCGCTGAATGTGCTGAAGAAACTGCGCTCCGACTTCAACGGTGGGTTCTTTGGATTCGCTCATGAATACTCCTGCTGTGTTTGACCTAACCTGCGGTAAGTATAACACAGATACACCGTGCAAAGTGTATGATTTTTCGGCGCAAGCCGTGGCTACGCCACAAGGCAATTAGTGCACAAAAAAGGGCCTTTGGCCCCTGGGCTGGCGGAACGCCAGGCACAAAAAAGCCCGCGCTTGGCGGGCTTGGCAGTGTCGTCGCTAATATCGGCCTTCAACCACCATCAAAACCACCAAGATCTGCAACGATTTCCTGGAACCTGGCTTCATGCTGATCTCTGGGAAGCGCTTTTCCGCACAAAGGGCAAAACTTGTGGAAGCTCAAATGGCCTGGGTGCCTAACTTCGAACCGATCTGTGTATGCATTGAAATACTGGACGCGTTCGACGTAATCGACGATGGCCTGATCGCCCATATCCGATAAAGAGGTATTGCCGGCGATCCCGATATCATGGACGCATTCGGTTTGAGCTTGTTTTTGCATGCCGTCCTCCAGAAGCTGGATTCCCATTAATCGCTAGCGCCGTTTTCAAATCCATAAAGGATGATCAATATTGATTATCTGCTACTCGTACCAGCGGTGGCAGTGCCTTCTGAGATCGTCTTCTGTCAGCGTCTTCTGAAAGTTTTTGATCCGGTGTTGCTCTGCTGGGAACGACTCGCCTTCCACGATCTGGTCGGCCGGCTTGAGCCATTTCAGAAGCTGCGCTGCTGATCTGAAGGTGTGGGTTCGCTGATAGCCAAGCTCTGGGCCAACGCGCACCCCCAAAATACGATCTAGCCGGCGATACCCGATACGCTCCAGCAAATCAATCAAAGGGCTGCTGGGACTGACCATCCTCGGAAGTCGGCCCGTGGCCTGGTAATCCATCATCGCCTTTGGGCTTTTCACCAGCCGGTTCATCTGTTTTGAATTCATGCCGCGGTGCCTCGTGCTTTCGATTCCAGCGGGTTCTGTTCCGGCGCCACCCGCGCCAGCCACCGGTAAACGCTTACGGTAGCATGTGCGTCATGGATGGCCCTATGCGCGGCGTCCTGGCCCCAATCGTGGTCGACGTAATGGGCGGCATGAACCAGCTTTTGCCAGCGGCCTTCGCCGCCTTCCCGGGCCTGGTACTCTGCGGCAAAGGCTTCCATTGCACAAATGACTGCCCGGGCACCCTTCAAAAGATCTTTGAGGAATTCCGCATCGAATTCCGCGTTGTAGATCACGACAACCCGATCGCGGACAGACTCTTTGATTTCCTCGGCCAGGGATCTGAGGGTAGGGGCGTTCTCCACGTCTTCCGGGGCAATGCCGTGAATGCGCTGGGCCTCTGGCCACTCGGACCTATTTACCGGCCGCACAAGAGTGTTCATGTACTCCTCACCGTTTATATCGACCACCGCGACCTCGAGCACTTCGTCTGTGCTCGGATCCAGTCCAGTTGTCTCCAGGTCAATGACGACCGCCGGAAGCATGCTCATGCCACCTCCCGGACTTCTTCAATCCAGCCCATACGTAGCGCTTTTGCCTGCCAGTACTCCGGCGTGAAGATACCCTCTTCAAGCGGGAACTGGATATCGTACATTCTGCAGATCTCAGGAAGGATTCGGGCAATGTCTTCCGGGGTGCGCTCGCCGTGAACGATGTACATTCGAGCAATATGGTTGGTAGCGCCCAAAGAGAGGGTTGCCCCGCGCATGCTTTCGATCCATGGCAGAAAGTTGAAACTGCCGATGTAGTGGCGATAAAACGCCTCGAAGCTGCCGTAATAGCGCTTGGCATTGTGTCGCCCTTCATACTGGGAGCGAACGAAACTGCGGAAATTCTGAAAAGTGCCCATGCTGGCCTCCTGTCACGCGACCTGAAGAAATGAATCGATAAGGGTTTTGGTTTCGCTTTCTGATGCGCTGTTCGCAGCCGCTGCCAGGCGATTCATCTGCCATTCCAGATTGGAGTCAGTGGCAATCCAACCGCCATAGAAGACGCCTGGGGCAATTTCGGCGAACAGGTCTACGTAAAATTCAGCGCTGCTACCTTCTGTGCTCATGCTTTGGTAGCGGAGCTTGTTACCCTGTTTGGTATCGATGTAATAGTTGCGTGTGGTTGCCACAATCTGAACGCCGCGAACTGTCTCGCGGAGTTTGATAGCGGTTTCCGGGATGCTGCCAGACCAGTTGCCGACTTTGGCGTGACGCCTGGCGATCGTGATTTTTTTCATGGTATTTCTCCTGCCGTAATTCGTCCTAACCTGAAACTATTGTCTCAAAAAAGTGTACACCGTGCAAGGTGTATTGCAGGAAAAGGAAGAATTCACCAGGGCTTCAGGACCTATTTCTGAATCAGTTTTGACCAGCCTTTGGGGTAGGTTTTCAGGGTGAAATCGTCGCGATAATTGCAGTGCTCGATCGCCTCGGCAATGCCTTCGATCACGTCTTCAAGGTTGTTCTTAACCTGATCCGCCGATAGCTGGAAGAGGAGCCATCCCCGCCGACAAAACATGAACTGCTTTTCCCGGGTCGATTTGAAACTGTCTTTGTATTTGGCATGGGGTCAGGAGAACCTCACAGCCAATGCGATATCGGGGCAGGGACGCGTCCAGCCGGTACCCACTATCGGAAAAGGGCACAAGCTCCCAAACCGCCTCACCACCGTTATAGTACCGGCCCCATCGTCGGACCATCGCCTGGTAGAGAATGTCAGCGGGATTAACCGGCGGGATCGTGCTGCAGGGAAGCCCAAGGAGCTCACCCTCGTTGGCCGGCCGTTTGGGTTTTCCGCGCTTCTTCGTGCCAGGACTGTTGCTGGCGGGCTGGTTCTCAAGCGCTTTAAATTCTTGCTTCAGACGCTCTGCAATTTTCGGATTGATCTGATTTTCAGTCTGGCGATCGTTCAACTCGCTCATAGAGCGAAGACGGTATCCCATGGTTACCCCGGTATCTCATGTTGTTTGTCCTAACCTGGCACCAGAATACCACAGGAAAGACACCAAACAAGGTGTACGGTCTGAGGCTAAAATCACGGCGCAAGCCGTGGCTACGCCACAAGGCTCTCAGTGCACACAACAGGGCGCTCGCGCCCCTGGGGCTGGCGGAACGACAGACACAAAAACCGCGCCGGAGCGCGGTTAAGGTCTTGCGATAGTCGTTTCGTCCAAGAAACAGAACCAGTCTATCCAAGCAGAACAGAGTTTTCGAAAATAATTGAGTCAGCCAACTCATAGAACCGATCCATGAAGGCGCTGTAAGCCTGCTTGGCACTCAACGGGTCAATCCGGATCGGCAACGGCTCAATATCACCAAGAAGCGGCCAGAAGTCCTTCCCCCATTGCGTCACGTCGCGGCGCTCGGTCGCCAGTGCTTTGAGATCGGCTACCTTTACGGATGCGTCGAGAGGAAAGGGGATTCCGAATTTGCGGAAAATAGCCGCCTCTACTTTTTTCTCAATCTCTTTAAATTCAGGCAGCATTTTCTTCAACGGGGTCTGTAAATCCGGGCAATATGCCTCACTGGAATCATGAAGCAAGGCAGCAAGCTGGTGTTCTTTGGGTACGAGATGACTCACCAGAACGCTGTGCTGCGCGACTGAATAAAACTCGTTGCACTGACCGCCAAAGCGACAAGTATTCGAAAGCCCACGCGCTATATCCTCGATAACGAAAGACTCCGGTTGCGGGTCTGCCAGATCAACGTAGCGTCCGGAGTAAGTTGAAATTTCTGTGCGAGATGCTGAATAACCCATGCCTGTTTCCTCTGTATTTGTCCTAACCTGCAAACCATTATACAGGAACATATACACCATGCAAGGTGTATCAGTGCAGAGTGTTAACTTTCGGCAGAGTTGCTGCGAAAGCCGAAAATTCAGGTGAGTCTGCATCTTTGCGCAATACACGAGCGCCAGGCATTGCCTCAGTGTCGAATCCATCCTCCCAAGGGAACAGGCCTTGCGGGTCGGGAAGAACCACCTGAAGGGCGTCGAAACCTGTTCCATAGATTGTCTGGCTGATATCCATTCTGCTGGCATAGGTGTGCGCCAGCGGCACAAGCGCGATAGGAAGATTGTTTTTCATCAGCCCCGTTACAACGCACGGTTGCAAGTCCCGCTCACGGCTCACAAACGTATGGATCTGGGTCATGATCATCTGGCAAAGCTGAGGTTCAAAACGCTCCATGAATAGCTCAGCACGGTGATTCTGGGCAAAACCTACCGAGTAACTGAAAGGCACTTCTGTATCCGCGTCATAAGTGCTGATCACGGTAAACCCGTGCTTATCAATTTTCTCGCGCACGGAATCCAAAATTCGCTGTCTTTTATGCTCATCGTTCATCGCGAAACCTGCTCCTGCTTCTGTCCAAACCTGTCTCAACTCTACCACGCTGGCGTGCCAAAAAAGGGTCTTTAAATTCCGGCGCCAGCCGTTGGCTACGCCACAAGGCAATCAGTGCACAACAAAGGGCCACAGGCCCATGCTGGCGGAACGCCAGGCATAAAAAAGCCCGCGGGTGGCGGGCTCGGGTCGATCGCGGAAGAATCCACCAAAGAAACACTCTATTACCAGACTTCCTCGGCGCCTGCGTCGAGTTCGGGATGGCCGCAACTGAGGGTCGAAGTTCTTTTTTCTTCCGGCTTTTTCAAGGCTCGATCAATCAGCATCAGCTCAATTCGATTGAGGGTTTCCATCTGATGTGCCCAGTAACCATCCTCATCGCCCGCGCTAATGGCCTGGGAGACAGCATCCCGAAAGTCATTAAGGTGCGTACGCAAATCGTTTGGAAGTACTTCCCATCCATCCTCAATCCCTGTGCTGGCTTTGTATTCGCGGACAAGGGCGGTGATCGGTCGATGTGCTTCTTCGTTCGCCACCCCCCAGGATGCCAGCCACTTCAACAATGTCACTAATTGCGCTGTCAGCCACTGCCCGCCAATCAATCGCGTCGTCGTTACCGGAATGCTCGGCGATATCCCCGGTATCGATATTTTCAATCCATTGGACACGGCCCAGCTCGTGGATGGCCGCACGCTTGCCGTCTTCAGTTTCGATCAGTACACCGCAGACAGTTCCAAGTTGCTTAGCCTTTCGAAGGCCTATGCCTGGGGCGATGCCGTAGTCCGGATCGTGACCGACTTTCTCCCATTCGCGACAGGACAACGTTGTGTTCGGGCTCTCCCGCTCAAAATAACCGGTTTCCCGGCTCTTCCACTGGCAGATAAAGCACTCATTTGCCATTGCAATGATCTTGATCTGATCCGGACCATGGCCTTCGTCGCCCTCCAAGATATCCCCGGGGCCCCAGCCATTCAGCCGTAACGTTTCAACTTCTGTCTTTCCGCGCTTCATGGAACACCCCATAAAGATTTTAAGATATTGAATTCACTGGCATTTTGACGCACCACACCCTAGACAGGTGTCGCATCCGTCCATACGGACTACGGCCTTTTCGTTGCACTTGCCGCACAGAGTGGCGCCGGCCGGGAATTGTCCGGAATCGCCGTTTTCCTGTTTGCCATGACTCTCGAACTGGATCCGCTTCTCAGCGAGGATCTTTTTCGTGTGCTCGCTCAGCTCTTCGTCTTCCATCAAGCCAATCGCTTTCATGTGCTTTTCAATGACTGCACCCATATCGGCGACCAGGGAAGGCATGAAGACGCCGCCCTTTTTGAAGTAACCGCCACTGGGGTCATAGACCGATCGCAGCTCTTCAACCAGGAACGTCACATCGCCGCCTTTACGGAAGCAGGCAGAGATAACCCGGGTGAGGGCAATGATCCACTGGAAATGCTCCATGTTCTTCGAGTTGATGAAGATCTCATACGGCCGACGCTGTTCGTGTTCGGTATCCTCGTTGAGGATGATGTCGTTGATGGTGATGTACATAGCGTGCTCAGCCACCGGGGGCTTGAGCTTATAGGTTGTACCCATCAGGACTTCTGGACGGCCGATCGCCTCGTTCATTTGAACAACGCTGGATTCCACTGCTTGAGCCCGGGCCTGAGCCGTTTCTTCCGCCTTGGCCACTCGAAAACCAACGATTTTGTTTTCAATCTTTTTAGCTGAGGACATCATTTTGTCTCCTGTGTGTGGGGGTGACCTGCACCCCCACAGTTAAGTCTGAGTAGTCGCTACCACTTTCCGTAGGTGTTTTCTTTGAGGGCATCGTAGAGGTTAGCCGCGGTGTGAATCCCGCCGTCATACTCCACTTCTTCGTTGCCCTTGAGCTGAACCTTGCTGCCGTCATCGAGGGTGAACTCGTAAACGGTGTTCTCAAGGTCTTTCTCGGTAACCAAAACGCCCTGGAAGACATCCGGATTAAATCGGAAGGTGGTGCATCCCTTGAGACCTTGCTCGAAAGCGGTCATGTAGATGCCCTTGAAGTCCTTATAAGGGAACTCGGTAGGCACGTTCGCCGTCTTCGAAATGGAGCTGTCTACCCACTTCTGTGCAGCGGCCTGAACCATGACGTGCTGGGTTGGGGTGACCTGATCTGCAGACGTGAAATAGTCTGGAATCTTGGTTTCAGGATCGTCACTGAACGGCATTGCATTCGGGTTCACTTCGTGGCGGTACCGAAGTAGCTCATAGGCGAATACGTCGACCTTTTCTTTCGTCTTGCGGCCTTCGCGAATAATGTTACGAGCGTAGTGGTGCGAGAAGGACGGCTCAATACCGTTGCTGGCGTTGTTGGCCAGTGACAGCGAAATGGTACCGGTCGGCGCGATCGAGCTGTGATGCGTGAAACGAGCACCGGTTTCCGCCAGCTGGGCGACCAGTTCGGGTTCAGCCTCGGCAATCTTCTGCATGTAGCGAGAGTATTTCGCGTGGAGAATGCGGCCAGGCACCTTATCGCCAAGCTTGTAACCGTCTTTGGCCATTTCCGGGCGCTTGCGCAGCATCTCACCGGTAACTTCGAACTCCCGGGCAAGGATCGGAGCAGGGCCCTTCTCTTTAGCTAGCGCCAGAGCCTCTTTCCAGCCCTCAATAGCAAGAGCCTTGGAAACCTCTTCGGTGAAGCTCACAGAGGCATCAGAGCCGTACTCAACGCCCAGCATGGCCAGTACAGAGCCCAGCCCAAGAATACCCATGCCGTGACGGCGCTTGTCTTCGATCTCTTTACGCTGCTCTTCCAGTGCCAGGCCGTTAATCTCAACCACGTTATCCAGCATGCGAGTGAAGATCCGAACAACCTTGCCGAATTTTTCATAGTCGAACTTCGCATCATTGGTGAACGGTGCATCGACAAATTCAGTCAGGTTAACGCTGCCCAGCAGGCAGGAGCCGTAAGGCGGCAGCGGCTGCTCGCCGCAGGGGTTGGTAGCGCGGATGTCTTCGCAGAACCAGTTGTTGTTCATCTGGTTGACCTTATCGATCAGGATGAAGCCCGGCTCGGCGAAGTCGTAGGTGCTGGTCATGATGGTGTTCCAGATTTCGGTCGCTGGAACGGTGCGGAAAATCTTGCAGGCAACCAGGCCCTCGTCGTTGACCACATAGCCGTCATGGACAGGGAACTCGCGCCAGAGGAATTCTGACTCATCAGACAGGTCCAGCCCTTCCTTATCCACTTCTTTGGCGGTAACCGGGAAGGACAGGGGCCAGGGCTTATCGGCCTTGACTGCTTCAACAAAAGCTTCGGTGATCAGCAGCGACAAATTGAACTGACGCAGGAAACCGTCTTCGCGCTTGGCGCGGATGAAGTCCAATACATCGGGGTGGTTGATGTCAAACGTGGCCATCTGGGCGCCCCGGCGGCCGCCAGCACTGGACACGGTGAAACACATCCTATCGAAGATATCCATGAATGACAGGGGGCCAGAAGTGTTGGCACCGGCACCGGCCACATAAGCGCCTTTGGGGCGCAAGGTAGAGAACTCGTATCCAATACCACAGCCAGCTTTCAGGGTAAGACCAGCTTCGTGCGCCTTGCCCAGAATGTCGTTCATTGAATCGTTAATGGTGCCAGAGACGGTACAGTTAATCGTGCTGGTCGCTGGCTTGTGATCCTGGGCGCCGGCGTTGGACATGATGCGGCCAGCGGGGATCGCGCCATTACGCAGGGCCCACAGGAAGTTTTTTTTGGCCTGAGTCTGCTTGGCCTTTGGCTCAACCCCGGCGATTGCAGTCGCAACGCGCTCGTAGGTAGCCGTGATGTCCTTATCCACGGCCTCGCCAGTCTTGGTCTTGAGCTGGTACTTGCTTGCCCAGATGTCTAGTGACGCGTCCTGGAAAGGGGTGCGGATGTCAGCCTTGGCGTTCATTTTATCTGTCTCCGACTTCATAGGGAGTTAGTTTGTTGATTGGTTAAAAATAATACTATCAAATGCAGTCTACGATGTAAAACAAGTTTTATATCACAATGTAAGGAGATGTTCTCGAATTTTGCCAAAAAAAAGGCCAGCTGCATGAGCCGGCCTTTACTGCTTCCGCGGAAGGAGATGGTGCTTCTAGCTAGAAACCATTCGGTTTAGAAATGCTTTGAGGTCGGATGGAGTGCTGCTCGGAAGTTTATCTAGCCACTCTTCTGTACCTTCCAGGCCTCGAATTAAAGCAAAGAGGACGAAAAGCTCGTTCTTCGATTTTTTTGCGAAGTCGTTGGGATCTGAATCCTGGTTCGATTCCAGATGCTCAAGAAAAAGTTCCATGAAGTCATTACGGAAATCGGGTTCGAAAAGACAGTCTCGAAACTTGGGGAACCGCTCTTCGGTGACAATCTCTACCAGGCGAACCGCTTTCATGAGCTTGTCCTGACACAGATTATAATAGCTGTCTCTGACATCAACGAAGCGGCGCACCCCGTAGCTCAAGTAGAGCTCCATTTCTCTGCGCAAAGATAAAAATCGCTCCATTGCCTCTTCTGGGTCATAGATGATTTCGGGGAGGAGGCCAGCGCGGCAGTAGCGTCGAGCCATGTCGCAATTTACCGTCAACGAAAAATAGGTGCTATTTTCCTCGATCGTCCCGGCAAGTATAAGATCTCCTGTGCCTTTAGGGTGCATCTCCCCATTGGCGCCCTTGACCATCTTGAAATCGCTCATCTCAAAGATGTCAGCCTGCTGAGCGCTACGGCTATGATCCTCGATGAGGTCTGACAGCTCCTCTATGCTCAGATCTGATTTCAACTGGATGGCGATAACGTAGGCATCATCGCTTAAACGACCCGTGTCGTCAGACTGTTCAAGCCCTTCCACTATCTCCCGGCAGCCCTTAAAAAGCACTCGCCTGGCCGTGTCCTTTTTGGAGAGCGCCGACTCGAGGCCGGTAATAGCTTCCACGCTTAACGGCAGGTAAAGATAATTTGCATCCATGGCTGTCTCCGAACCGGTCTTATGCTTATTCCGCGAGAATACCCTAAATACAGGCAAAGCGCAGTCCAACTTACCGAAATCGCAATTAAACCAAACTATAGGAAACTATCAACCTTCAAATGGCTGCGTGCGCTTCCTTTTTGTCTGAGCTCTGCATTTTTTTGGCATAAGCCTGCAGCTTTTCAATCGCGGCCAAAGGCGTCGATGCTTCCAGGATCATGTCGACCATCAGTTGCTTTTCTTCAGGAACCAGAGCGATGTCGGTACCAAGAGCTTTTGCGGTGCGCTTCAGGGATGAGAGCTTACAGTCGTTGCCGGCCTCAATACGCTGAACCATTTGTTGAGTCATACCCGAGTCTTGACCAACCTGTGACTGGTAGAAGCCAAGCTTTGAGCGGCGCTCCGAAATCTGTACGTTTACGTCTTTCATGTCATTTCTCCTGAGTATTTAATTAGTCTTTCTGAATGTAGCGATCATTGATGATTTCAAGAACCTCCTCTCCATCTGGGAGAAGGTTGTTGAGTGAATCTCTCCATTGAGAACGAAGAGAGAACTGATATTCACCTGGGACTTCTGCGATCCGGTCCATGGATGTTCTGGCAATGATGGTTGCATCCGCCAGCTTTTGATAGCGAAGGTCCTGGAGATGGTCTTCAGCAAGCACGGAAACTGCATGCGTCAAAATAGCCCCTCTCAAGGACTGGTCCGAGGTCCACTCATGTTTTGCTATATGCGGAACGCTCTTGCTGGACTGAGCTGCAGCATTGTGGTGGTCTAAGCCGATTTTGATGAGCCCATCCTCATAGTCAGCTAAACCTTTTTTCCAGCTAACAGAATCAACTTCACCGGCCTTTCCACACAAAAAGGAACAGATCTGTGCAAATGGCTCTTCATGATACAGGCGGCCCGATACGCTCGATCCTGAATCGGGACCTGACCCCGCCAGCTCTATATAAAAGCCTTTTACAATACGCCGTATAGGCATGATGTGAAATCTCCAAATTGTTTTGCATTTTTTTGACAAAACAACAGCTGACTAAAGCCTTCTACGGAAAATCAGCTCTTATTTGTCCTAACCTGAAACTAAGTATAACAGAAGTAATACACCGTGCAAGGTGTACATGCCAAATGAGCAGATTTTTTTGAAAGGAGGCTCTAGCGTTCTGAGTGCAAAACATGGAGGGAGGCGAGGATACTAGCTGTTTAGCTGCAAGAATCAAATATACCAGCTGAAATTGAATCGCCTACGGTTACCCCTTTTTGACGGAAAAACCCGGCTGGGAATTCTACGGCCGCGAGAAACCTAGATCCCGCTGGATGCCTCTCACACGAACTGGCTGGCCCGGAGCAAGATTTCATCATTCGTATTGATAGAATCTTCCCGTAGCTATCTAGCAAAGCAATATCCAAATCGATCGGAGTGTTGTGCATCCAGAATGCCGTGTCCGAAGGCTGAACTGAATCGTACGAAAAGATCATACCGTGATTATCTGGCAGGCCTCTAACTCCCTTCAGCCCTTTTTGCCTGAGCTCTGGCGTGTCAGCAAGATAGAGAGTGACCGGGTGACTCTCTGATGACGTCTTTATACACCCAGAAACTTGAGCGTATGAAGATGCCAGGACGTTAGGGTGAGGCGCAGGATCTGTTACTACTTCTTGGGGCGCCTGATCAGAGGCAGTTCTTTGATCAGGCGAGAAAACATCAATGAAGAGTAGTCCGGAGAGGGCGCCTATAACTGCTAAAGCCACAAGCAAGAGAACAATGAGCGCAGCGTTGCCTCTACTGCCCCGTCGAGTATCGACACTGTTTTGACTGGCTCGCCGCTTCATAGTCACCTAAGAAAAAGCCCGCTCAGATGACAGATGAGCGGGCTTGTTGTAGATCCGGGGGAGCTGCGTGAGAGGGTGTTAACCAAATCCTCCCCCGAAAACCAGAAATCTGTTTAACAAGCCCATTATGCCTAAAAGAAAGACACCTGTAAGGTGGATTATGCATGTTAAAAAAAAGAGGGACGGATCGAACCCAGAACCCTCAGCAATTTTGCAAAGTCAAAATCTAAGCTGGAATGATAAAATAAAATAGCCTTCGAGTAAAGATGATTTATTGTTCGAACAAATCTCTCACTTTGTTCTCGATATCATCTTCATTGAGATCAACCATGATGGGAGTTGAGATCCGCTTGGAGTGATCGGCGCCAGGCTTTGCGCCCGGGGGCAAACCGCACAACTGAATTTTGCAGCCGATACCATCCTGCCTGGGGCTGGACATAAATTCGCCTATCCAGACTTTCACAGACCTATCGTGTCTTCTGTTATAGAACGCAGCGACTACCTCTCCACGATCGAAACGGCCAGCAGGCGGGATCGTTTCAATCTCGAAGTGCCTTACGAAGTGCTGCAATCTGAGCTTGACACCAACCTCTTCAAGTTGACTGGCAAAATAATCCAGTAGCTGGCTTCGGATGTCAGGGACCGTCGATAAAATCATCCGCACCATTATTCATACGCAGCGGGCATAAAAAAGTAATGATTACAAAACGCTACGATGAGTCACGATACGCAACTAACACTTGCTTCGATTAATCAGGGAAAGCCGAGACAAAGAGAAGGGCCCTGGGCTGGGTATTCATCTGCAAGTAGGTTAGGACAAACAGGAGAATCCATGAGTGCTGAGGCATTCATGCACGCCGCAGCCCAAGGCAAATGCAGTATATAAATATCCGCCCAATACGACAAGAGGGAAGTGCTTCCACCTCCCTCGTTTTACAAAAAAGTCAATAAAAACAATGACTAGAAGGGAATATCATCATCGAAGTCATCGATTGGCTCTGGCATCGATCCTTGTGCCGGCTGGTTATTGCCTCCCGCAGGCTGCCCGCCTTGAGGTTGGCTCCCGCGCTGAGGCTGGTTAGAGCCGCCTTGGTTTTGCGGTCGTCCAGCTGGAGCGCCCTGGCCTGATCCACCGTCTGCCCCGCGGCTGTCCAACATCTGCATCTGACCGTTGATATCCACGACCACTTCGGTGGTGTAAACGTCCTGTCCTTCCTTATTCTGCCATTTACGAGTTTGCAGCTTGCCTTCGATGTACACCTTAGAACCCTTGCGCAGGTACTGGCCGGCAACTTCGGCAATCTTCCCGAACATAACAATTCGGTGCCATTCAGTCTTAGGCACCAGCTGCCCGGATTGACGATCTTTGTAACTTTCATTCGTAGCAAGATTGAGATTTGCTACTGCATTACCGTTTGGGGTGTACCGTGTCTCAGGGTCTGCTCCCAGATTTCCAATCAGAATGACCTTATTAATTCCACGCGCCATATCGAAACTCTCCTAAAAAACAATCAATTAACCTAACCTAGAGACACAATAATACACCGCGCATGGTGTATCTGTCAATCCCTTATTTTTCCTCAAAGGGCAACGTTGAGTTGCAATCGGGGAAGCCGCTGCACCCCCAGAATTTGGATGAACCCTTACCTTTGCCTTTGCGCTTTTTAGCCGTTCTTAACCGCATGGCCTTGCCACACTCAGGGCACTCAGGTCCGTTATCGGGCTGTTTTTCACGCTTTTGAGGCTTTCCTTTCACGTCTGGGAAGGTACTTCCACACTTGTCTCGGTCCTGGCATCCCCAAAAATGACCATTGCGCCCTCTGATACGCCGCAATCCTCCGCCGCACTCAAAACAAGAGAACGCCGACTCATCAACCCCGCCAAAATCAGCTGCAGTGGCACCGACATCCTTGCTTTCAATCTTCTGGACGCCTTCCGATACGATCTTCCGTACCCACGCATGAATCTTTTTCTCGAATGCATCCAGCTCTAGCTCACCGGCCGCAATTTTGTCGAGCTGCTTTTCCCACCCTGCCGTCATGCCTGGTGAGGCAATCGCCGGCGGGATGATCTTCAACATGCCAAAGGCCTTGTCGGTGGCTGTAATCTGCTTCTTCGATCGGCTCAGGTACCCATACCTGAAAGCATTATCAAGAATGCCTGCCCGCGTTGCCTGGGTACCGATGCCGTCTTTCTCATCCAGAATCTTCTTCAGCTCAGGCTCATCTACAAAACGACCAACGTTATTCATTGCGCCAAGCAGCGAGCTCTCCGTAAACGGTTTAGGCGGCTGTGTTTGTTTGGTTTCAAGAGCAACGTTTGATACCGGGCCGCTATCGCCCTCAGACACTTGTGGAAGCGCCTGCTTGTTCTCCTCGGGGTCTTCGTCGTCCTTTGGGTCCGCGGCTTTGGAGTCGTTGCCGTATAGGATCATCCAGCCTGGATCGACCGTAACGGTACCGCTAGCCACAAAAGATTCTCCGCTGCAGTCGAGCTTAATGCGGGTTTTGTTGAGTCTCGCTGCCGGGCAGAACTGGGCAAGGAAGCGCAAACGAACAGCATCAAATACGTTTCGCTCAACTTCAGGGAGGGAATTGAACGGCGAAGATTTGGTCGTTGGAATGATGGCGTGGTGAGCCCCGACCTTTTCGGTATTGTAGCAAGATGGCTTCTTGCTGGAGTCCGCCAGCGTTGCCTTATCTGAAAGCTCGGGATCGCCTTCCGTTAAAGCATCGATAATAGCCTGCACCTGGCCGAACTGACTGTCTGGTAGATACTTGTTGTCTGTCCGTGGGTAGGTGATGAGCGTGTGGCTCTCATAGAGCTCCTGGGCAGCCTTCAGAGTTTTTGAAGCGCTGTACCCCCACCGGTTGGCGCAGTACTGTTGAAGGGTGGTCATATCGAACGGTAGGGGCGCCTGTTTCGATGCTTCCCGATTCTTCACCTCACGAACTTCAGCGGTTGCACCTTCAACAACTTTGGCAATGGCCTGGGCGTGATCAGCGTTAATGCATCGTCCATGATCATCGCAGTGAGCGGTTGCGGGTACCCACTGGGCCGTAACATTGCCCGCCGAGTAGTCGGCCGTTAGGGCGATCGAGTAATAATCGTGAGGTTTGAAGTTCTTTCTGCGTTCATCGTGATAGGCAACAAGTGCCACGATAGCCGTCAGAACCCGTCCGACAGGCAATGACTCCCGGCTGCCTGCGGCCTGAGCAGTAAGGCTCGCCAGGCGGCTGAAGTTCATACCTATAAGCCAGTCGGCCCGCTCCCGCGCAATGGCCGCGGTGTAAAGTTTGAAGGTGCTTTCCCCCGGCTGCACGTCATGGAGGGCGCTGCGGATACTGGCAGGGTCCAAAGAGGCAATCGGAACTCGGTATACATCGCCCCAGTAGCCGGCACGGTCCATTAGTTCTCGTGCAATGGACTCACCTTCACGGTCGATGTCAGTTGCAATGAAGACGGTGGTGGCTTTCTTTAGGAGCTTTTCAACGATGGAGTACTGCTTCTTTACCGACGCTTTAACCTTGTGCTGGAATTGATCGGGGATAATTGGCAGGTGCTGTATATCCCAGCGCTTCCACTTTTCGTCGTATTCAGCAGGCTCGAAGCCCTCGAGCAGGTGGCCGATCGCCCACGTCACATAAATCTGACTGCCATCAGTGGCGTATCCGTCCTGGCGATCGCTGGCCCCGAGGATATTGGCCACTGCCCGGCCAACTTTTGGCTTCTCGCAGAGGTAAAGCTCCATTGAATAACCCTACTTTGAATATCTGACAACTTTCCTAAACCGCTTTTTTATTGTATCAGAAAAATGCGAGGGGGCAGGAAGCAAAATTGATCGAGGGAGGGGTAGGGCGGCGCATCCCTGCGCAACCCATGGTCAACGTATCTGGAGTCAGAGAGCTCTGACTGCTGCCTCAATAAGGGCGGCCTCTACATCCAAGAGGCCTTGGCCGTGAAGAGCAGGCTCAAAGCTGGCAAAAGAATCGTCAGCAGTATCCAAAAGAACCTGAAGAACCTCTGCATTCGTCAAAGACGGGAACTGTCCCTTAACCAGAGCGGCCGCGCCGGTGACTTGAGGCGCCGCAAAAGAAGTGCCTGGAACGGTTCGATAGCCAGTGTTATCGGTGCTTGATGCGGTGCTGAGCGCACTACCCGGAGCAACAATCCAGCGGTCCTGAAAATCAGAGTCAGTGCCTGGGGTAGCAGAACCACCATCGATGCCACTAAAGATGCTCGGGAAAACGGAAAGCTCCAGAGTGTCCCGGTCTACTGCACCGACTAGGATCAGGTTATCTGCAAGTGACGGAACCTTAGCAATCGGCGTGAAGTTTTGGGGATCAGAAAGCTTGCGGCAAGCCAACTTCTGATCATCCGTGCGATCGCTGAAAGCAACGGTGCTGCAGTCGAGCTGATTGGTAACCCAGAACTCTGTCTGATCGTTACCAAAGTTACCACCAGATACGATCCAGCCAATGTCGTCCGCATCAAGCGGGTCAACCAGCGACTGGGCATCGTTGGAAGCATTGTCCTCGAAGCTATCAACGCCCGTCATGCTCACGTTGGCAAAATCAACACCGAATCCGCCCAGCTCCTGGATCAAACCGATCGCAGCGACTGAGCTTGGCGTGGAACCGTCCTGAACATCCAGAACCACAAGATCAACACCTGGTGAGACACCAACATTTTCACCAAAAATCATGGACGCAACATCAGTACCGTGACCAGTGCCATCTTCCTGTTCACCGGCATCATTCGGGTCATACAGGTCGAGCCCGCTGATACCGAGGTCTTGCTGTTCCTGAAAGGTGTAAAAATCAGTTGACGCCTCGTAATAGCCGGAATTCTGATTCAGGCTTTTGCCACCGAATTCGTCGTGGGTGATATTCACGCCATCGTCGATAACGGCAACAGTAACTCCTGAGCCAGTAATAGACCGCAGGGCTGCGTAATCTTGATTGATGGTTTCGAGGTGGCCGGTGTCAAAAGAAACGGGCTGATCCGGAACCTGGCTACCCGGGTCATTGCTGCCGCTGCCACCACCGCCGCAACCGGCCAGCGCTAAAGCCAAAACACTTACAGAAATTGAATGTTTCATCGGTTCTCTCCTATATCCTAACCTAGTACAAATGATAAAATAACTTTGCCATCAAGTCAAGCAATGAGGGCTATTCAAGAGTCCCGATAAAACCATTCCATCCATAATCAAAGCCTCTGACCGTCAATGGTCCTCCATCCAAGCCTTTCATTCGATCGTCAAAAGCCTCGGTGAAATAGCGCATTTGCTGGCGCTCATTCCTACCCACATCGGGCATGTCACGGTATCGCACAGCGTCGAGCAGGCTGGCAATGAGAGACATGGCGTTTGCCTCTCCAAGGTATCGGTAAGCCAGTCCCGACAGGGCAGGGTAGTTGTCTGGCTTCTTGTCGTAACTGGTTCCATGGGAATTGATTGGGCTATTGAACATGCCTTCCTCAACAGTTGCAATGCGACCTCCACCGTGGAAAACGCGCTGCCCTGTTAAAAACCATTCCGGAACAAGGGATTCAAGCTGGCCATAGGATTGTGTCCGTACGGCCTGGTAAGACGCAACCAGCGCAGAACGAACCTCTTGGTCAGTGGCGCCAAGGCGAATGTTAACCCCCAGATCATGCCCTTCTGCATTACCGTCCTTGCCAGCTTCTCGATGAACACAAACCAGAATCCGGCCGGGAAGAATATCAAACGGATCCGTGGAAACATGAAACTCTGAAAGTCTGTTAAAACGGCGTACAGCCTCAACCCGCTCCTTACGAGGCAGTTTTAAAAAATGTTTGTAAGCATAGTGGGCCGGCGCTCGCCAGTCTCGTTGTGGGGTAAACCCTGGGAGAACGTATTGTAAAACGTCAACTTTCTCTGTCGATTGACCAAGAATCATGGAATCGAATAGACCCGGGCTTTCATTCACTTCTGCAATATTGAGTCGAGCGGTACCTATTCCCCGATCCAAGGTGATCAGAGAGTCGGCGAAAAGGGCCGCGCCATTGGGCTCGTTGATGACCGGCAAACTGTTAACCCACCGATAAGCCGCCCAATCCATTGATGTTGAGAGCTTGGCTATTTCTTTATCCAGCCTGAGCGCCAATGATTGAGATCTTTTCGCTCCCATCCCGGCAGCGTCAAACAAAAACAGCTTGTCCGTCGCAACAATGTCGCTGTCTGACCACTTCAGGCACTCCGTGCTGTTGTAACCGGTGAGCAATGATTCTGGGTATGAAAAGGGAAGATCGCCAGTCCGGTAAGTTGTAGTCTGGCCTGAATCGGTTTGATCGTTATCGGACGGAGTGGTGGAGCAGCCTGAAAGGGCTAATCCCGCTAGAACGGCAACGATAAATTGTTTTCTCACAACGGCTCGCCTTGTTTGGTTGGGTGACGAAATAATTTTATTATAATGATATGGGGCAAACTTGGAACCACTGCCGCACTCTCTCTGAAGTCTTGCTACCAGTGCGGCCACCGCGATCCGCACATGACTCACGGCAATATTGAGCCAGGACAGCTAAAGAGGTTTCAATCTTAAATTTGTAAGATTATGATTTTAGGAGGTTATTAGGACTTATCACTAGATTCTGTGGAAAAGTCTGTGAACAATCCCATCATCCGCTTATTAATTCCCCAATTTTCCTCAAATTTACTCAAATCGTTCATTACTTGATCGCATGAAGCGTCTCGTTGAGAAAAATGAGATGCAAAGTCACAGCATTCCGATTGAGAAAGGCTCTGCCCATATATAGCGACAGAAAATCACCATTGGTAGGAAGTTACCAAGGTTGAATATCAAGCCGCAGCTTGTAACTCGATAAGCTGCAGGATGTGCTGACAGCGGAGATAGAGGCTAAGGCTGTGCTCATATATAGCGACAGAAATTCACTAAAAAGAATCTTTTTTTGATCATTTAATTCTTCCATTGAAGACCTCCGAATTTTTAGAATGCCGCCGGTATCAAAAAATGCGAGTGATACTGATCGTTAGGGTGGGAAGAGCGCAGTTCTGGCGCCCAGCACAGGGAGAGCACAGTCCCAGGGCCCAGCATAGGGAGAGCACAGTCCCAGGGCCCAGCATAGGGAGAGCACAGTCCCATCGCCCAGATATAGGGAGAGCACAGTCGCGGCGCTCAGATACAGGGAGAGCACAGTCCCATCGCCCAGATACAGGGAGAGCACAGTCCCATCGCCCAGATATAGGGAGAGCACAGTCCCAGAGCCCCCAGATATAGGGAGAGCACAGTTACGATGGTCAAAGAGAGGCCTGGATTACTCTATCCGGCCATTAAAGAGTCCGGAGCCAATGCTAAAACCGCTAAAGTCTGATTTAAATGTAGTTTTCATGGGGGTGCTGTGCTCACATATATCGACAGAAAAGCACTATTAAAACAGTTAGCCATGGTAGGTAGTTAACGCTGGGACTGTGCTCAGATATGACGACAGAAAAACACCACGCAAGGTGGACGAAGATATTTAATTTATTAATAAAATAACTGTTAGGTAAAAACAAGGTGATCAAAGTATCCACGATCGGTGAAAATGCCATGTTTAAGCGCCCGAATCTTCCTGTGGATTAATAGGGAGAGCGCCGTGAAATTTAGGGAGAGCACACTCGTTAAGCGTAGGGAGAGCAGAGTCAAAAGCAGGGAGAGCATAGCCAAAACCTGTCTTTATTTTTAATTTAAGCTTATGTCTTCATTGATTTTTCCAGAGTTGTTCAAGTCCCTATAACTAATAACATCAAAGATTAATAACTAATAAGTAAAAGAATTAGGGGCCAAACCAGTGGGTAACGTTTAAGAGATTCCTCCAGCCGAAAACGCCAATACGCGGCCCGGAAAAGAGTCTTGATCGGAAGGTCAATCAACCCTTAGCGATATCTTAGAAGAACATTTCAATTCGCGTTCAAAAAAAAGTTGACATATCAATGTTAAGGTATACTCTGCTCAGCTATACGCGTAAAAAAGCACCTTTCTGAAGCAATGTGACGCCATGACTACCAACAAACAATCCGAATCTCAGGGCAGAGAATACGATCGGACGGGAATGCACTTCGAAGTGTCTGAATATCTCCTGAACAACACTTCAGTCTATAAATCATTGGAGCTGCCACCCCGATTATCAAAGTTTTTAGTCACTCTGCTGGAGGTCAGAAACAACCAGCAAGAGTCCGTTGTGACGTCCGCAGAGCTCTTACCGCACCTCAAAGAAAAAGGTTTGCCCACGTCCCGCCAAACAATTGACCGGTACAGCAGAACACTTCAAGACATTGGCGTATTCGAAGGCACTTATCGAATGTTTGGCAGCCCTGTGCAGATCAAGCGCCGTCTCTGGCGCTTACGATCTCCAGAAGAGGCGCAAAAGTCAGTCGAAGCCCGAATATTCAGCAAAAGCAAAAGATCAAAGAACAATCTCTCTCGATCAGACAAGATACGCGAGAGCAACACGCAATATCTTCAGTCATTGGAAAACGCCACACCTCGGGCCGAAAACTTTTTCTTCGGATTCCTCGATCGTTGCATGCCCCAGTCGCCCTGGGATCATGTAGAAAACAATTTCATGCGTACGGCTTTGAGCTTCAAGTCTGAAAATATCGTTATAGAAACCTCAACTCAAACCAACGGCGACCGGCTGATGTGCTGGAATGATAAGCCTGTAATGAGGGCCATTCTGAGTCAGATTATCGGACTGATAGAAGATCGCCTGGCAGAGAACGGGGCGAATTATCTGGCACTGGAAAACAAATTCCCGATCGACTTGGTGGAAATAGCCAAGCTGATGAAGCAGGAATCTCCACATAACACCAAAGTACAGCGCAGGATCTATGAGTCAGTGCGAGCGATGGCTAGCACTCGCTTTGATGTCAAAGTCGACGATGCGCAGCACAGTGAGTTCATGGAGTTTTTCAATCTCAATGAAGAAAACATGACCCTGAAAGAAACCATGTTCCGATTCATCAGTGAGATTCATGTGATGGACGACATGGAGTCAAGGGAAGTGCCTCGACACCTTGTTCTAAATCTTGGGTCACATCTTTGGTATAGAATCCAAAACAACCCCAAAACCAAAGCGATTTTCAGATCCCACAGGATCATGTTGACCAAGCATGTCAGCGGTATCATGCAGGTTGTCTACGACTATCTCCGGCCAATCGTTTTCCGCACACCTGCCGGGAAGCCTGATCGAACAATTAATCGTCCGCTACAGCACTTCGCAAGAAGCCTGGTTCCTTCAATGGAATACCACTTGTTCAAAGCCCGTTTTCTCAAGGGGTTGATGGAATGCGACAAACTGGGGGTCGTTGAGAGCTGGGACGAATCCTCCGATGAACCGTTAGAGGTCAAATTCTCGGGCTACTTTATTACCCTCTTCAAGTTAATCGATACCGATGAAGATATTAAAACCAGCGACAACCTGATCATCCAGGTTGTCAGAGACCCTTACGACCACATCATCGGAGATCCAGAAAAAAAGCCCGCCCCGGTTGGTTCAATCGCAAAATCAAAGCAATCCGGAACGTCTCAGATTTCATTTTTTTGAAGAGGACAACACGTCCTTTTTTGTTCGTTCGTTACGAGCTTCATCGATCTCTGTGAGAGGGTAGTGATTACAAGGGAAGACGAATCCCAGCGAATCCCTCAAAACTGCACCACACTTTGGGCATTTCTCCGGTCTAACCTGGTTGCCTTGATTTAACTGAGTCAAAAGAGTGACCCCTGGGTTTCTTCTGTAGCACTTGCTACCTCTTCTACGGCCGGCAGCCAATCAATCGCCATGCATTCGTGGCGTTCGAGGAAGGCATTAGCTTTTACAAAGCATTCAGAACCGATAAACGCCGGGAAATTTTTGCTCGATCGTGTGGCTGCCAACGGGCTTGGGTGCGACGTTTTGATAACAGCGTGCTTCGGGTTGGTGTCTCGTGCCGCTATGTTATGAGCCCATTTCCCCCAGGCTAAATACACAATCGGTTGATCGAGAGTGGATAAGTAATCAATCGCATAGCTCGTCAGCATTTCCCAGCCTTGTTTGCCGTGGGCTCCCGGCACGCTAAAGCGAGTTGTTAGGCAGCTGTTGAGCATCAGAACACCCTGATCAGCCCAGTGACTGAAGTCGCCGTTGTGGTCGACCTTTGGTGCGCCAGTGAGTTCCTTCACTATGTTCCGGGCTGAAGGTGTGAGCTTATAGCCGGGTTTAACGCTGAACGACAGGCCCATCGCCTCGCCGTTCATATACGGGTCTTGCCCGATGATGACGCACTTTACCATTTCAGGCGGTGTCGTTTTGAAAGCCCGAAACCAGTCATCAGGCTCCGGGCAGACCTGACTTAAATTCATCTCAGCCGCCAGAAATGCGTCCAGCTCCTTTACAAACATCTCTTTCATTAAGGGTCGAAAAACCCGGGACCAGGTGTTGTCGATACCATCCACGAGTGCGCTTAGTTGTGTCACTGGTTAGCGGCCCCCGAAGGCTTTTTTTTGGCTTTGGTCGACGTTAACGAACCCGGTTTTTGCGTCGTCAGGGTTTTCCTGATCGTACATCACAACGAGCATCCATCCATTTGGCAACCAAGCTACAGGGCCGTCGCTGACAGATAGCTTTTCCCATTTATCCGCCGAGCTTAATTCCCTGTCCTGATCCAGCTGGCGCAAGCTGTCCTCAAGCAACGGGTGGACTGCTCTCGCAACGGATCGGACCTTCCAATTATCGCCCACATTAAGGCTTCGTCTGGCCGCATATTCGTAGGTAGACCACGGATCATCAAACAATGGCTGTGTGGCTTCGCTCATGATTATCCTTATGTAACTTTGATGATTAGGTGAGTGTCACGCAAAAAAGCGGCTACATCGATTACCGATTGTAGCCGCCGTTCGGTTATTGTCATTTAGCCGTATTGTGCGATCTTCCCGATTGCAGGGAAGAACAGCGCCAGGCGTACAGTGTCACCATCGAGGTGGCTAGCAGCTACTGCATACTGCTCCATCTTTTCTCGGTACCGCTCAAGTTCCCGGGCAATGAAGGCGGTCTCTGGCTCGCCGTCAGTCGGAGAGCTTGTCTTCGTGTCGACAATCCAACGCTCAGAATCTTTGAGGAACGTCAGGTCGATCACAAGATCCTTGGCCTCGCCATCAATGATGGCCGTCACCGGCTTCTCAGCTTCTTTTTTGCCATGATCAGCCAGCAGGTACCGACCGTCCTCACTGTCCAGGCCTTCGAAGGCCTGATTTACAAGAGCAAGCCCTTGGTTCAACTTGCCAATAGGCAATCCGTGAGAACGCAGCTGGCGTTCCCAAAATCGCTTGTACTTTCCGGAATCATCCGCCGATACTTCGCGCACCCCTTTATCGTTCAGGTACTGCAGAAACCGGTGAAACACGGTGCCGGAGGCAGCGGCCACGGCGTTGTCCCAGGACAGGACCGGTACATTTTCAGAGCCGAAACCTTGCTCTGGGCCGCGGTAATCGGCCAGCGGACTGACCAGATTTTCAGGCTTAAAAGGCTCTTTCTCTGAAATGCGGTGGACAACCTGATCCGAGCTGGACGTGGCTTCAGCTCCCCCGGACTCATCAAGGATGGCCTGCCCGGAAATTTGGCTCCAGATGATGCCCAGCAGTGAAGATCTGCCCGGTGGTAACACTTCGCCATCATCACGCACACCCAGCCCAAACGTCAGGAACAGGCGCTTCTGCGGGCGAGTCGTTGCTACATACATCAGTCGGGCCATTTCCTGCTTGCTCTTGCTCGACTCCTGATCGCGTAGGAAGTCGTACAGTGGCACATCGGTAGAGCCGGGAGGTGCCATCGGCGCCATCGCCATCCGGTACCGGCCAGCATCGTTCAGCCACTCATCCCAGTACAGCAGGCTCTTTTCGTCCGGGCGGGTGCCATTGGCCAGGCCGGCCAGGAATACAGTGTCGAACTGCAGGCCTTTAGCCTTGTGCATAGTCATGATCTCAACCGCGTTTTCAGCGCTGCTTGAGTCTGACGCATAGAGGCGAGAAACGCTTCGGTTGAGGCTTTCGGTATCCATAATGGTCCCACCGATCTCCTGATCAGAGATAAGGTCGAACACCTGGCGAGCCGCGTCCTGCTCCCCAGCATCACGGGCAATGGAAGGTCCGCCCAGAGATACCCACGCACCCTCGACCAACTTACGCAGTGATTTGCGACGATAGCGCTTCAGTGCCTCAGTCATCACCGACTCAAACCGGTTCAGCGGGGCAACGCTCTTAAACGCCTTGTCGCGATTCGTGACAGCAGACCAGACGTGATTGGCCCTACCCACGATGGTATCGATGTCTCGCATGGTCAGGCCGACCAGCGGTGAGTGCAGAAGCGCGACCCAAGCCAGCTTGTCCATCGGATTCATCAGTGCACGGGTAAGGCACAATACATCCGAGACCACTCCCAGAGAGGACAGTGGATCGATGTCAGATGCTCGCCAAGCTACATTGTGACGCTTCAAAGCGGGCAAGATCTCGCGTAGGTGCGATCGGTTGCGAACCAGAATTGCCGTAGTGTCCGCAGGGCTCTTCGCCTGAAGATCCTGGATCTTGCTGACGATGTAATGAGCTTCTGAGGCCGCAGTGGCAGAGGGCCCGCCAAAGAACCCGCGCACTGTAACTTCGTCTCCGCCAGTGGTACCAGCCGGTACGGTCGAGGGACTGAACATCACCTCGCTTCGGGCAATATTCTCTTCCGCCGGGAATACGGGTCCGTAAACCGCATTGTTCCACTCGATGATGGCCTGAGTGCTACGAAAGTTCTCAGTCAGGTACGCAGGGGTGAGTCGAATGTCGCCGACACCGTTGCGTCGAGCCGCCAGGAAGTTAGAAACGTTGGCGTCACGGAACTTGTAGATTGACTGCTTAGGGTCACCCACAAGGAATAGGGTACGGCCGTCGCCTTGCTCCCATCCAGCGGTTAAGCACTGCAGCATCTGGGTCTGCGGCTTAGAGGTGTCCTGATACTCATCAACGAGAAGGTGCTGAATCTGATAGTCCAGCGCCAGTGATGCCTCGCCCGGAGCGCTCTCATCACCCAGCGCCTGAAGAGCTGCCTGGAATACGTGGCCATGATCCGCTTTGCCGTGCTCAGTGAAGATCACCTGCAGGTCTGCAGCCAGTACAGGGAGCAGATCCACCAGAACATCCATCAGCGCCAAAGCGTCTGAACCGTTCTCCAGCGGCTCAGGAAGCACCGCGCAGCGGGCAAGCAGCGTAGATGCATCAGGGTGAGTCTCTTCCAGTTGAGCAACGATGTCTGCAAACAGCTGCTTCATAGCGGCCGCTTCTTTCTTTTCCTCACCTTTGAGCTTGCTCGGCGCCGGGAAACCTTCTTTCTCGGTGATCCGCTTACGGAAGTCACCCTTACCGGTGAGCATGAAATCGGAAAGGGCACGCCAGAACTCGAGGTTGAGGTCCTTGTCGTCCGGGAATTGCTTGTAACTGGACAGCTGCGCAATACAAGGAGACTTCACCCCGTTGTTGGTAGCGTAGGTCCACAACTGCGCGAGGGCAGGACCGGCGTTGCATTCGTCAATAACGCTCAGTGCCTGTGAGATCACGCCCTCAGAAAGCTCGCTGCAAGACTCATTGACCAGCTGGTAGAAGCCTTCGCGGTCCCGGGCACCCAACACATAGGACAGCCACTGGTCACGACGGGCCAGCAGGTTTGTAAGGAAACTGCGTGCACGGACCTGGCGGTTGTCCATCAGATCGAGGAACCGGAAAACTGCATCCGCTATGGCTTCGTTGGCCCCAGAGGTCAACGATTGGAACAGGCGATCTACAGCTTTCTCGTACAAGGGAGATGCATCGTCTTCAACGATGACAGGCCCGCCGAGCTGAGAGGTAATGGGAGACATCCTCACAATCATGTGTGCGAGAGAGTCAAAGGTAACGATCCGCAACCGGCTGGGGTTGTCCAAAAGATTCCACCCCATCTCACGGTCGCGATCCAACGCAGCCCGGGCCCGCTCGAAGAGGATTTCTTCATACGGGTTTGTGGGGGTGGCACCATTGGCAACTGTACGCAGAGCGCTAATAACACGAGAGCGCATCTCGGCTGTTGCCTTGCGGGTGAAAGTAATTGAAAGCACTTCCTCAGGATGGTTTGAAATAGCCAGCAGGCCAAGCTTGCGAACGACCAGGCTGGCCGTTTTACCGGAGCCGGCACCAGCTTCTACGATGACCGATTGGAGGGGGTCTACTGCAAGGTCTCGACCTTGTTGATCTTGTGCAATTGTCATATCTGCCTCAGTTCAATGTTTATCCTAACCTGAGAACAATAATACACCTTGCAAGGTGTAGTTGCAAGGGTGAATCAGTGCGAGCGTATGGCTTTATCCAGCAATGAGATCAAAGAACTCCGCGGTTTGTCGTTTAACACCTGTAAAAGTTTGAGAGCTGGGGGGAGGGCCGGCGCTTGAAAAACCAGCCGGTCTGAGCAAAATTTTCAATTTTCGTCGGTGGGTCGAGTCCAGGTGAAGCGCTGCGGCCGCACTACTAACTAGGCAGTTGCTCCAAATGACTCAGTAACAAACGCCAAAACTTCAGGAATGCGCTCACGCTGAACTGACATTACTGACTGCATTCCTGTACCCACTCTTTCTTTTTCGATACCGAGATAGCCGCGATCAGACAGATCGTCGGCCGCTTTCATTAAATCCGCATCGCCGGTAACCCATACGATCACTTTCTGACGTTTGTAGGCTGGAGACTGGCTTATGAATTCAAGCTGTTCAGCCAGTGAAACATGGTGCTCGCTGAGAGGCTTATTCTTAGCCAATTTTGTGTCCTCAAATTTTGGATTGATTGAATAATTAAATTATCAAACTTGTGTTGTTTGCGAAAGAGCCCTGAATTATTTCTCCGTTTCTGGAACCTTTTCGCGATATTTGTACTGCTTTATGGTTTCAACCATTTCCGCTACTGCGAGCTCCATGTCTGTAGAAGCTTCTTCAATCTGATTGCCGCTGGCCCGGACATGCTCGTTCGATGAAGCCAGCCCGTGAACGCTCTGGTTAATTTGCTCAGACGCGGACTCCTGCTGTTCAGCGGCGGCGGCAATCTGGTGGCTCAGGTTCTCTAGCGTTTCCAGTTGGCCCTGAATATCGTTGACCATGCCCATTGATGAAGAGATGGACTCCGAGGCCTTCTGGGAGGTCTCCACGCCCTGTTTGATGACCCCGAGCGTCTTGTCAGTTGTATTGCTCAGATCGCCGATAGTGCTTCGGATCTGGTCAGTGAACTCCTGAGTACGCTTGGAGAGGCTTCTCCATTATTTATTGGGAGGCAGTACGGTCACTAGGTCCAGCGATCCAGAACCCTCAGGCACCTTAACAACGAAAATGGCTTCGGCAAATGCAAGTTTGAGGGTGGCTGGGCGATCAGTCAGTAGATCGCATTCGTCATCGGCATCCGCCCAGACGCAAAAGAGAAGTTCCAACAGCCGCTTGTAGCTGATCTCTCCCTGATCCGACAGCGCGTAGCCCCTCTGAATAATTCTTTGCAAAGAGTGGAATGTCACTTTTAACAGGGTGAACACCATCCCGCGGTTCTCGCTTGGGGTCCGTTCTGGATGAAGGACATCGCGCCGTTCGTAGGATGTGCTGGAAAGGTACAAAGCCTTGTCAGCGTCATCGACCGGCTCTTCGCCTATTTTGTTTGGCGTACCCACTGCAAGCATAAAAACCATCACTTCCGCTGTCTTTTTCGGGTGAGACTGGGGCATCTGATCGCCGTCTTTGTCCAACCAGGTGCCAATAACGTCTTTTCGGCTGTTGGGCAACTCCAGTATCACGTCCCACTTTTTCTTCTGTGATTTTCCAGCGGTGATTCCCAGATCTCGATTGATACGGTGCCACGTCTGTTCATTACCATGGGCGTAAAGCTCGTCCATCAGTCGTTTGGTCTTCGCTCTGGCGATGTAATCTGACACCTCAAATGTGGGTGTGGCCAATGTTATTGAAGGCTCTGGCATTGTTTTGGCCACTATTGCGCTCCTGTTTCACGCTCAAACCAGGCGGCAATGTCCTGATGGGCTACAGCAACGCCTGCATCGACCTGGTGGGCAGTGTTGGCGGATTCTCGGGCCAGGTTCTCTCGCGTTTCCCTAAACACAGGGGAGAGGGCTGACACAGGGATAAGCTCATGAACCTCGCTGTCATGATTCTCGTTCAGATGCCGGCGCAGCTCTTTGAATCGCTCAGGAGAGGGCGGGTTCTCCAACAGTCGGTCGATGTCCTTTTGAAGAATCTCGTGAACGTTACCCCACAATAGAACTGCTTCGCGCCAGGCTTCGCTGTAGAGGTAGTTGTAGAAGGTAAACGCTCGGTGCCTCCGTTTTCCGTTTTCGCTCCACCAGACGTTGAACATGGGCTCCCATCGCTCTTTTCCGCGATAGCGCTTCGAGGCCTCTTTGATATCCATAGTAAGGGCATGAACGCCCACGCCTCGATACGGGTTGGCTGTTGGATGATTCTGTGTCGTAAACACGGTGTACTGGTATAGCGCTGATTCCGCCAGCAGCTCAGCATCTTTCACCTGGGCCCTCAGGTTATCCATCCGGAAATAAGGGTTGCTGTCGCTTTGTTCGCCAACCTTTTTGGTGGAGTACCAGTGTTGGCGGGGCTTACCGCCGAAGTTAACGTGAACGCGAAAACCAACGAACCCACTGGAAAGATCCCCTGGACCGTAGTAACTGACTGACAAATCATTCCCTCTATTCGACGCTAATGCTCAAGAACGTGTCTGCTGGATGGCCTGGTGCATAGAAGCCGCCCGTGCCTGAGATTCTTTGGCTGACATCAGCCGGCCCCCGCGCCGTAATGGGATGGATCAGATCGGCAAGGGCCAACGCTTCCATATAATCCGGGCTTTCATGCATCTGTGCAGATGATGGCAATACAGCGGATACCAGAGCCTTTGAAAAGCCTTCTGCCAACGCGGCGCTTTCAGCCAAATGCGAAACCGCAGGTGTAACTTTGCCATAGGCCTTGTAATGATTAAGGTAAAACCTGCGAATGAACTGTAGCAACTCCTGCATCCGCAGGGGGCTGGCGTCGATTTTATAAAGTTCGTCTTCGATCGGCCAGAGGACCTGGCGGGTGATGTCGCCAAACTGCAAGCCACGGGTCACGCACAGCGGCTTAATAGAGTGCCATTGCGTCTGACGGTAAGGCAATTCTTGCCAGCTGTCACCGGCATCATCGAACATTGGCCAGGGCACGGTTGCATAGATGAACAAGTGTCGAGGAAAGCCTTTCAACGGAAGCCCCATCGCAAAGAACCACTGGCCCGCATTGGCGCTGAACGCCATCTTGTCGATCGGCCAAATTGCCCGGTAAAGGTTTGCGTCTATGCCGAGACTGTCCGGGTCTTCCTTAGTGTTCTGGGGGTGGGCCGGTCGCCCCTCTGAGAAAGCCGCGATCAGATGAACGAGACTCATCGGGTAAATGTGGTTTTCAGCCGTGGGCACGTCGCTGTCAAACTGCAGAACGCCCATCACTACTCCTTGGCCGTCGCCGTGAGGGCGCTGAAGCAGCGTTCCGCTGAGTATTTGGCAGATCATGATTCGTTTTTCCTGTCTTTTGTGTCCTAACCGTTTCTGATGATACCACAGGCGATACACCTAGCAAGGTGCATTATTGTCAGGGCATGCCAGAGAATGTGAGAAAGCGATGAGTGGAAGGCTTATCAAAGGCGAAAAAAAACCGACGCCAGGCGCCGGTTAAGCAAGATGCTTTAGGGTTCCGATAAGAAACAAACAAGACAACCAATGAGTCAGAACAATCTGGGTGATATGCACTGACAATCGGCAAGATAAAACAAAACACAGTCTAAGTCAACTTTGATTAAAAATCACTCTTTCGAGCGACAAGACTGACGAAGAGCCACAAATTACCGCATCGAATCTCTATTCAGGGCGCCGCTGTTTAACTTGTCCTGACAATAAAGTTATAGTATCATTGGTTCAGGTTAGGACAATTTATGCAGAGAGAGACCCATGTCTATTTCACTATTTGACACCTCAGGTTACTCAGAAAAGCTTCAGGGCGGCGGGCTTATCCTTACGCCCAACCGCCGCATCCGGGCCAAGATGCTCCAGAGCTTCGCTCAGTCCCAGCGCGAAAAATCCGCAACGTGGGACACGCCCAACGTGCATTCTCTCGAAGGCTGGATTCAAACCCAGTTTGAGGACGCACTGTATGAGACTCACGAGCTGGACCAGACAGGCACCGTGCTCTCCGCAGATCAGGAAATCTCGATCTGGGAGCACATCATTGCAGCAACTCAGGCCGAGTCCGGAATCCTGAATCCCCGCGCCGCGGCAGAGCAGGCCGCCAAAGCATACAAAACGCTCAGCTTGTGGCAGGAAGATATTGACCCGGAGGTATTCGCCGACACCGATGCCACTGAGGCCTTTTCTCAGTGGGTGCAAAGCTTTGAAAGCACCTGTGAGCTGATGAACGTATTGCCGGCGGCAAAGGTTGCCCAGTCTGTGCTGGAAGCGTACCAGCAGGGCACCCTGAGCAAGATTGATGAAATGACGCTGGTCGGCTTTGACGATGTGCCTCCAGTCTATGAATCCATCGTGGCGCTGGCGGCCGAAACGGTTGTCCGTGAGGAAGTACTGCCGGTACCGGAAGGTAAGGCTTCGGTGGTCGCCGCCTTTGATGAGCGCGATGAAGTGCGCCTGGCGGCCATGTGGGCTCAGACAATGGTGCGAGATGGACAGAAGACCGTGGGCGTAATCGTCCCAGACCTGGGCCAGCGCCGTGACGAAGTACACCGCGTGTTCTCCGAGATTCTGGACCCGCATCATCTGTGCGTTGATGTGAACAACTACGCACCGGTGTTTAACATCTCCGCAGGTGAGCCGCTGTTCTCGCAGCCGCTAGTCTCTGCTGCGCTGGATGTACTGGCCATCAACCGTCAGGAACTGGATGCCGATGTCGTTAAGCGCCTCATGATGTCACCCTTGATCGGTGGCGGCGTTCATGAATCCAAGCTGCGCGGCCAGGCATGGAGAAAGATTGCTGAGGACCGTGCCCGGACGTTTAAGCGCGACGATCTGATCAAGCGGGTGGAGCATGCCCCGGATCTGCAAAAGAAGCTGGCGGATGCGGTGCTGGCGATTGCCGACCCCGACTCCAGAAAACTGCCCAGTCAGTGGGCTCAGGATATCGGTGATCAGCTTGATGCTATTGGCTGGCCCGGTGATATCGCCCTGAACTCCATTGAGTACCAGACCGTCCGGGCTTTCCATCGTGTGCTGCATGAGATGGCGGGTAATGATGCTGTGCTGGAGAACATCACACTGTCCAAAGCGGTCTCAGTACTCGGCCGCCTGGTGCGCAATACGCCGTTCCAGCCGGAAACCAAAGATTCACCGGTGCAGATCCTGGGTGCCCTCGAAGGCGCAGGCCTGAACTTCGACTGCGTGTGGGTAATGGGTATGCGTGACGATCGCTGGCCGGCCGCCCCGGCGCCAACGCCCTTCATCCCGGTTGCCATGCAGCGAGCGTGCAGCATGCCAAACGCCTCTCCGGAGCGGGAATTAGCCTTTGCACGGTCTCTGACCGATCGGTTCAGCCAAGCCGGGTACCAAGTGATCTTCAGCTACCCACAGTCTGATAAGGACAACGAGCTGGCACCTTCGTCACTGGTTGCCCGTCATCCGGAAGTAGAGCGTTCGACCGTGACTGAGGGTTATAGCTCCAACGGCGATTTCTGGTCCGCGGGTAGCGGTGCATCACTGACGACCGAAGTGGATGTGTCTGGCCACCAGCCGGTAGGCGCAATGAAAGGCGGCGTTGGTCTGTTCAAGGATTACGCCCTGTGTGCGTTTCGTGGGTATGCTCGCAACCGAATGGGCATCAAGGCTATTGAGGAGCCGGAGGAAGGTGTCAGTCACGCCGTACGCGGCCAGCTGAGCCATGGCATGATGTACCATCTCTGGAAAGAGCTGAAGGACCACGAAACGTTGATTGAGAGGATGCAGAGTCCTGAGGACCTGGACGCGCTTCTTCAAAGCACTGCAGAGCACACCGTCGAGAACTATGAGCGCTCGCAGTTGCTTTCAGAGCCGGTCAAGCGATTGGAAATCCGCCGTCTGTGCCTCATGGCCATGAACTGGCTACGTATCGACGCCGGTCGATCACCGTTTAAAGTGGTCGAGATGGAAGAGGCTGTGGAAGTTGATGTTCACGGAGTCCAATTGAAGATCAAGCGGGATCGGGTGGATGAATTGCAGTCTGGCGATGAGTTCGTCATCGACTATAAGGAAAATGCTCCGAGCCTGGCGGGTTGGGATCCAGAAACCCTGCATGAACCGCAGGTACCAATCGGTGCATTAACTCGCACCACCGGCAAAACGTTGAGCGGTGTCGCACTTGGTGCATTGAACCGGGACAAGGCCAATCTGTCAGGGTATACGTCCATTGAGGATGAAGGCAGTTCGCTGAAGAGCATCACTGCTGAGGAAATGGATGAGATGCGTCAGGGGTGGGATGAAGCTCTCAAAGGCTTGAGTGCTAAAATCCTCGCCGGCGATCTGACAATTGATCCGATCAATCAGAATAAAGCCTGCAGCACCTGTGAGCTTAAAGCGATTTGTCGCCACGGATTGAAATCCAGCCTGGCGGCGTGACCGGAACACGAAAGAGGTCTCGTCATCGCCATAGAGCTTATCGTTGGTGATAGGCCCGCAGATCAATAATACGCCTGGTGGTTGCACGTCATCCGGCAAGGATATTCATAGTTACTATTAGGAATCAGTTGTGACTGAACAGAAAGCAGAAAATGAAAACACGGCCTCTGCAGAGCCAGATTTGGACAGTAAGCATTGGTCAACCACGTATTTCTTCGGGGTTGGGGTAGTTTGCATTGTCATGTTTGCTTTCTATCTGCTGTTTTCGGTTTTTAGTGATGAATATCTGGATGCCAGAGAAGCGGCCGGCAGCCAGTCTCAGAGCACGCTTGAAAAAGAAGCTTTTGAGAAGATTCGCTTGGTAGAGCCCCAGCTGACAATGAATCAGGTAAAGGCCAGTGACCTCTACCCGGGATTGGTAGAAATCTACCACGAAGAGCAGTTGCGGTACGTACTCGGAGACCTGGTGATCCGCGGGGAGCTGATCAATATCGAAGATGGTGAGAATATCACTCAGAAAAGACTTAAAGCGCTGGGTGCTTTAGCGGGTGCAACTGGGGGTGAACCAGATAGTAATGATCAGCAGGCCCAGACTGTCGCCTCTCAAGCACCGCAAACAGCTGAGCGTGAGCCAAGAATTGCGCCTAACGAAGTGGCAAGCCGTCAGCAGCCAGCTGCTGGCCAAAATATTGATGCAGCCCTGGCGATGCTGGCAAACCAGATCATTCCAGATGAAATGACGGTTGTTTACCCGGCAGAAGGCGAGGAGCGTTTTGTTATTACTGCTTTCAGTGATGTGACCTGCCCGGTGTGTGCCAGGAACCATGCTGATTACCCTGAGCTACAAAAGCGGGGAATCACCATGCGGGCAGCTCTATTCCCTAGAAACGGAATGGACACCCCAGAAGCCGTTGTTATGAGTCGGGTGTTGTGTGCCGGGTCCATGGAAGAGCGAAGGGAACTTCTGGACCGCGCTTACACCGGAGACGCCCTGAACGATGTGCAAAACTGCGATAACGGTTACCTGAAAAACATTCGGGATTTGGCTGTCGCTCAGGGGGATGGTCTCGCTGTAACTCAAACGCCTACGCTGATGGCTGCAAATGGCCTTCGAATAAACGGGTATCCGCGGGAAAATCCCGTCGAAACTTTGATCAATCTCCTCGAGGAGAGGGGGCAAACAGGAAAATAAACATGGTCACTTTTCTGATTGTTGGAGCAGTCGTCCTGGGCGTAGTAGCGCTGGCTTCTGGGGTCAGGGCTCTTGCCCGGTCACGCAACCGGGCCTTTCTGAAGGTTCGTCAGGTTCGACTAAAAGATTTGCCGGATAAATAACTTCCAGCGGAGGCTGAGAGGCAGGGCTAGTGTATACCCCGTTGTTTGCGCGTGAGAGCGTACATGCTCAAAGATTTGGGTGCGGATTCGCTTTGGAAGCCACCGGTCTACAGCCTCGATAGAATCAACGTCAATTGTTGATATGAGAGCGATCGTGTGATCCCCTCCACTGTCATCCGGTTGATGGTGTTTAAAGCATTCCCGAATCCAATTGGCTTCCTTCCTGGACAGTCCTCGGGTACTGATTGCGATGGTCGCTGCCAGGCAATAATCACCGTCCTTATGATCACTGTCCTCCGATGTGCCTATCGGTGATAATCCAATCTGTGCATCCCAAACGCGAGTGCATATCTCATTGAGGGCCAGCCTATCCGGATCCTCACATTCGTAAAGCTCTATATCGACTGATCTTCGTACATCTGCCGCAATGCGTCTAAAATCAGACATGCCGGGAACATTATTTTCGGCATTCATCTCTTTAATCTTTTGCCAGAGGCGTTCGTTGTACCTTATATTGGCCTGATCGTGAATACTGCGAACGTTGAGATCTTTCAAGACCTCTGGCAGCGGGTGGCGCAACTGCTCGTAGTAGGCGGTAAGCTGAGGGTCGATCGTTTTGACGGCCATGATGGTATCCGAGAGCAAATGAAATGATATTTTAACTTCGGCAGATGGACAAGTCAAAGCGGATGAAGAAAAGCTGTGGCGTTATCGAAACCTCACAACGGCGGGGGTTGCAGGGCGATTACTCAAAAACAGCTTTTACAAAAGAAAATAAAAGGTGATGCGAGTCAAGGCGTTTTTAGGATATAATTATTAACATGAAAAATAACACCGGCGGAAGATCGGTCTACAATAATGACAGTAGGATCTGCGAACCAACGAAATTGCAAAGTCTTTTCGTCAGCAACATACCTGAAAAGACCAAGAGAGCATGGAATGAGTGACAAAAAAATTGAGGAAGAGATTGGACAGCTTCTGACTCGGGCTGATGGTATCGATGATACGACCCGAGAAATCCTGCTCAGACACAATGGATTTGGTCTGGGCCCGAAAGAAAAGCTGGAAGATATCGCCAAAGATTTTGGGGTAACCAAAGAAGCCGTTCGTCAGCGTTCCATTAAGGGTGTTGAGCGGATTAGCGATCGGTTGAGCTATGGTTCCCCCGATGAGGAAGTAGTCACACTCAGCAAACTGTGCACCTTTCTCGCAAAAATTGCGCCCTGCACCGAAAGTGACATGCAGAACGTTCTGTATATGCAGGAGTGGACTGACAAAAAAGACATCGACATTGAAGCCCTTACCCACATGCTTGATGAACTGAAGTTCGATCACAAGCTGGCGGTGGTTAAAGAAGGCTCCAAAGACGCTGAAACTCGATTCCTGGTGCTCGATAACGCTCGCCACGTCATCCGCTCATTGATCAAGCGGGCTCGTGAAGAGGTGACGGCTCACGGCGCCTGCAATATTCCGTATCTGGCAAAAGAAGTGGCCACCGGCCATACCCATCCGTCCAACCAGCTTCGCTGCTTGGTGGCGGCGCTCGAGTCACAGAAAGACTTTGTGTGGCTGACCGATGAGGTGAATGATGAGTTTACTCGTCAACCCATTGGCTTCTTCTTGCTGAAGGATGCCGGCCGTAACCCGGTTGAGCTTCGACTGAAACGGATATTTTCCGTCCGTGTAAAGTCGAATCAGAAGTGGATGCACAAAAAATATGTCCGTTCTCGTAAGGCGATGAAAAGCGACGTTGCTATTCCGCCGGAAGCGATCGCGAGAATCGGTGTTGAGAAGGGGATTTGCAAGCCAGCCGCCGAGGAAGGTGTCTATGAGCGGGCGATGCATCTGGATCCCAAAAAAGTCCTGTCGGATTTTGAATACAAGATCTGGGACTTCCTCAGGAAGCATCCTGGCTCAAAAGACAGTGAGATCATGGATGCGTGCAAGCGACGGGAGACCGATCGTTTCAATATCCGCAGCAAGCTGAATTTCTCAGTTGTCATTCAGCGTGTATCGCACGGCATTTACTCCGCTGTTACTGATGATTTTCCGAAGCTGGCTGACACCACGGTGGTCGGTGTAGGTAAATCTCCGACAAAAAAGACTGAAGCAGTAAAAGCGGCCAGTGCATAACTGGCCGCGGTTTCCGGCCGTCTGAATTAAGCCAAATACTGGTGAACATGAATGCTGGGGAGCAGGGGATCGGGATTGATTCTTCTGTCTCTCCGTTCCTTCCGTGCTACCCGATCCTCCAGCGTCATGTGTTGTGGAAGCTTAATCTCCGGTGCCCAGGCCGGGTCATCTGACACGACATAGAAAGGCATGACGCTTCTTTGCTTGAAGTGCTCTCTGCGATTCGTGTTCGGGTCTTTCGGATAGCTGGCGTTTGCCACGATCCTGACGTTCGTCGTTTCGAACACATAAGCAAGCGGCTCGTCCCGTGGCAATCGGCTCAGTAAGTCCAACTGCACCTGGATGTGAGGTTGACTCACATCGTAGCGTTCAAGCAGATCCTCGCATTCTTCTATTGTGCGCTTACCTACATCAATCTTCTGTTCGATCGATAACCGTATGCTCTCGATTCGATCGCTCTCAAAGCCTTTCGCCGGCCTCTTGATCTTGTAGTAGTGGATCCGTGAGATACCTGCTGCCGATTTGATCGCTTCAAGGGGAAACACCTGCTGGGCCTTCAGATTATCCAGCACGTAGATCATCTGGCTCTTGGCCTCATTAAGAAGGTGCAGGGCGCCTGCAGTTTTGGGTGAAACAACGATCACGCCGAAACCGTGGTTAGAGCGCTTTGCATCGTCGCCGTCTTCACGCTCGCAGTCCGTGTACAGTTCTGAGGCAAGGCCGTGCGCTGATACCGTTTCGCCAGAGGCGTTGACTCCGCAACCCTGGTACCCGGCTCTTTCGTCATCAATCAGGTTTTTACGGACAGCGCCACGAGCAACCTGAAAGTCTCGCCAGGCTTCAATAAGCGGCGCTTTCAAATCATCTGGAACACTCTCTAGGTCTTTGTCGCTCATGATATCTAACCGTAAGAATACACCTTGCAAGGATAACTCTAGGACGGTTATAAATCAATCAAAGCGTGGGCGGGGTTTAGAAAACGGTTACCAAAAAACCGGGTTTATCGTTCGCCGTTGCAGCTGATGTGAAGGTTAATCCGGGCTTCTTGACCCTCAAGCACCTGGACAATTCGAAGAGGATTTAGCGGTTTCGGGACGCCGGCTTCGTAGTAGGTGATTTGATATCGGGAGGGATGGTAGGCCGATCGGATTTCTCCGTGAAGACGTCGAACGTATTCAAAGAACGACCGGAAAAGGTCGTCAATTACGGCCATGTCTTCGTTGTTTTTCCCGGCGACTTTCTCAACAAGCGTTCGCAGTTCCTGGAGCCTGTTAGAGAAGTCGAAGGGTACTTCTGCCCGCCACCGCAGTAATTCATCCGCCACTTGGAACCGATTATGATCGTGTGAGCTGATGACATAGAGAAGACTCTGAACCAACGCCTCATAATCTGCTACGGATTTCAGACTATCGTCAGACATGGCGGATCCAAGATTAGCGAAAAGGCGCTTGGCATCCTCTAGGGTCAGATCGCGTTCCCGGCTCGGAACCGAACGACCGATGTCGTAGGGCATGTCGCTCATCGAATTACTCTAAGTATGTGTGAGAATCAAAACAAATGTTAAAACAATTATTAGTTATTGGCAAGTGATGTGCTTGGCTTTGATTGGTCGCCATGGTTCAGTAGTTGGCGTATCCGCTCTTCAATGCTTTCCTGAATTTGAGTGAAAATCTCCGGGCACCGATCGACCTGCAAAGCGGTGAGCCCTCCACTCGTTTGAATGCGTCTTAAAGACCGCATGCTTTCGAGGGCTTTGTATTTGTAGATGCGAGTTCGTTTTGAGGCGGCTGCCTGGTACCGCCATCTCCACCCGGGTTGTGTCGTGTCGTCGAGTCGCTTGCTACGGGTAAGGAAGAAGATGACCTCAGGCGATTTGATCGATGCAGACGGCGCAACTGCCTCGTTCGTATTGCGTTGATGGAACGGCTCCACGGGGGCATTGTCCAGTATCCAGCATGTTCGGTCAGACAGCTGAACAACATTGCATACGTGCTTGTCTGAGGCGGGCGCGTCTGCTGTGCCCGAGGCAGGCTCCCACTGTACGTTACCGGTCCAAAGCTTGTTTTCGATGCCCAGCCGCTGGAGGAACGCTCGGTTCATGGCTGCGCTATAGATATCGGCCGAGTCAACGATCGGCAAGAGTCGGGGGTCGCTCCACTGCCCGGACAAAACCTCACGCACAGCCCTACCCACCGTCAGTACTGCATCAACTTCGAAGGCACTCATGGTCAAGCCTTGGCCGTAGCCTTAGCTTCGGCGGGCCTGCTGGCCAAGCACAAAGCTTTATCTGGGTGAGCAATAGGAAACCGGGCAATCGTCGAACCACTGTGCCCGGTTGCATTCAGATATCCATAATCGAGCAAGCGGCCGAGTAGGCTTTCATCAATCCCATGAACATCGCACTCATCAATTTTGAGGGATCGGACATCCCGGGCAATGCCGGTAAGAGTGCAAATGTGCTTATCCGTGATCAGCAGGTAACTAAAGTGATAGGTGACCAGTTGTATAGCACCGTAAAGTGTCGATTGAACCGCAAACCCAAGTGCAACAATGGCAAAGATAAAGTTCAGGGCGCTGGCGCTGTCGGGATTGGTGCTGCTTAAAAGGCCCATGGCACCGTAGCCGCCAAGAGCAAAAGCCCAGAGCAAAGCAATCAAGCCCAGAATCAGAGTGATTTTATGTGGCTTGGTGAGAAGTCGAACTTCTGCGTCCTGGGTGAAGCCGGTAAGCATGGCGGGTACATTCGTGGCGGTCATTCGCAAGCCTGTTGTCATTTCACTGGGATTGAGCACGATAAAGCGAAGCCCGCTTACTCGGGGCCTGCCTTCATGGCAATTTCCGCGGGGGTATAGCCAATGATGGAGCCTTTCGGGTCGTCCGGATAAACAAATGTGTACATGCCTTCCTCAAACATGGCGGGACGCTCCTTAGGGGTGGAAGACGGCACCAGGAACTCGATAGTTTCCATGCCGCGCCTGTTTTTCTTAATGGTGGTTAAGTCAAAGCTTTCACGCATGAACTGGAGATCGTTCATCGTGTCATAGCCCTGCGTGTAGAGAGCACATGTATTGAGCTCAGTAGTTGCCAGCGTCAGCAGCTTTAGTTCTTCCGCATTCCGGGCGAGCACATAGACTTTGCCTTCGGTGCCTTCAGTAATCATGGCTCGTGCGTATCGGCCTTCGAGCTCTTCCAGATTCATCGTTTGAGCAATGTCGTTGATCTTTTCGTGCGAGCCCTGGGTGTCGACGCAAAAGGTCTTGAACATCTCAGCCGGTTTAGGAGTCTCTGAAGCCGTTGCGCTGAACGGGAAGAGTAGGGTCGCGGTAACGACGGTGAGGCACTTGCTGAAAGCGTGCATTTGGGGCTCCGGGTTGTGCTAAGTAAGTGTCGATCTCCAGGGCGTCTACCGGCGGAAACAAGACATGGTTCGCAAGAGTGTCATTTCAGGGACACTTAATCTGCCGAGATCGGATGGCTTTGCAATCCTAAGATAAAGCATTCTGTTGTCGAAAGCTTAAAGTTATAGTATCAGAAAATAATAATCAATAGTTGGCAAGGACTGGAACGCTACGCGTGCTTTGCAGATCACGCCCGGGGTATCCCAATAAAAAACCCCGCCGAAGCGAGGTTAATGACATGACTTCTGCCGATATTACTGGAGCGTGTCGTACACGACGGCCGACAGGTTCTTGGATTCAGAACCCGGGACCACCACGTACTGATCACCGGACCCCCACAGTTTCCACCATGGCCGCTTCTCGTAACGGTTCTCTGCGAAATCTACCACCAAACCGTTAACCCAAACGTTGTTTACGACCGGTGTCGCGGTGACGCCACCCTGGGTGCCGCGCATACCGTTGTGATCGGACTTTTCAGCCATCAGGATCGGGTAGTGGTTGTACCACAGGGCGCCGGGGGCTTTCTGGTTGGTCAGCTTGCCCGTCATTGCCTGCCATGAGACACACGAATCCACCGGCTCAGCGCTGGTTCCGCCGCAGGCCGAGTGCACCGGAACCACACCGTCGTCCTTTCCAGCTATGAAGCCTTTTGTTACGCCCAGATAGGGGGAGCCACCGCCAACAACACGCAAGCGAGGAATCCCGTTGGGGGTGACGGCCAGAGATCGAGCTTCGTTGGTCTGAAGGTCGTTGACTACGCCCAGGTTGTCAGGTGTGGGTTGAACACCGAAGACAGCACCGAACGCCGCCTTGGCGCCAGAGAGGAAAAAGTTGTCGTTGTACGCCAGGGAGATACCAAGGTCAGCGATTTCGGTACCGCCATCGGCGCTGGCGAGGTCAATCGTTGCCAGAACGTTGATCGGATTCAGGCCATCCTGAGCCAGCCAACGGTTCTGATTTTCCAGCAAAAAACGGGTGAGTAATCCACCAGTCGAATGGCTCAAAAATACACATCCGTCATTACAAAGACCGCTACGGCTGATCTCGACAACCTGCCGGTAGGCATCTTCGGCGATACCGCCTTCAATCCGCTCACTGGAATCCCAGTGCACGGTGGCTTCAGCCCGGCTAAGCCAGTAATCGGCCCAGTACGCATCGCCATCACGTTTCACTTCGTCAAACGAGTCCGGGTTATCGAACAGCTGATCCGGAGCGAAGCCATGGACCAGAACCACCGGTTTTCCGCCAATGCTGGCAGTGGCCGTGGAACTCAAGAGCGCCGCTGTAACCAGACCGGCGAGGGTGAGTGTTTTTGACATTGTTTCCTCTTCTACTGCTGTTGCAAGCGCTGGAGAAATTCCATTCTCTGCACGACCTGCGGGTTTTTAAGAGGCTCATCCATAAGAGAGGATGCACCGGTGGGTGCGTCCATGTTCAGCGTCCCATCGGGGTACGCGAACTCGGTGGTATCCCCCGGCCGCGGTGGCAGCCGGCGGATACGAAACTGGTCCAGAGTCAGGCGCTCCATGTCGGGGTAATCCGCCAGCAAGGTGCCGTGCGCCCGCAGCCGGATCGTTCTTTTCCCTTTAGAAAGTGTGGTGGTCTCGCGAACCATGCCGACTGCACGGCCGTCGACGGAAAGCGAGGCGGCAATTTCATAGTCACCGCTCTGGTGAACGTCGACATCAACGGGCATCACCAGGTGGTTATCGCTCACCGAGGGTCGGTCGGCCTCGAGCAGATCCATCAAATGCGGCTCTATATGAAAACGAGCGACGTGGGTAATGGGTGAACCATCCAGAGGAACGGTGACCCGCAGATCGTACTCGCCGGGATCCATGCCTTCGGTCGACAACGTGCCTTCATAGGCGCCGGGCTCGATTTCGGAAAAGGAGACGGACTCACCGGTGTCTTCGGTGATCAGTGCGGCGGTACCGGACAGTTTGGTTGGGGTAATGGCCGGGCCGGATTTAGCCAGCAACGCCTCAAGGGTCTGACCTTCAGTGAACCGATACTGATTGAGCGACAGGGCAAGCGTGGTGTCGCCGACGTCCAGCGTAACCGGGTTGTGGTTATTGGACAGGTACCCGTTCATCTGAGCCTGATTCATCGGCGCGGAGTATTCCGGATGGCGCGAGGTTGTCTGATAGGCGTTGGCGACCTGGGCGAACACGGCTGACTCGATGCGATCGGGCAGGGCCGGTCTGGTGGTGCCCGCTTCCTGGGCGGCGGCCTTGGCCGGGTCGGTCGACGGTTGAAACGTTGACGGCTGCGCCGCGGTCGCCGCCAGCGACCAGAGCTGGTCGTTGGTGTCATGGAGAAAGTAGGCGGCGGTACCGACGCCGGTGAAAACGCCGGTGATAGCCAGCAGGACTGTCAGTGGTGTTTTTCGCATGCGATTCCTAAAAACTGGTATTTATTAGCAGTGTTGGTCAGCCAAAAGCTCGCTTGATTCTGTGCACACATAATAATCATATTCCCTGAGAAGTCACGCATTCCTGGAAATCCGCCATCCTTAAAAAGCCGTTTTATGTCCTGGTTGGGCCTCTCCCCTCTAAAATTTACCCCCCAACCAGCTCCGTGCCGCCGACCGCTCCCCAGCCGGCGAAGCCGTGCCAGGTCGATAGGGTAGAGTGGACCGCGCCCGCGCCGCGCAAAAAATAATTCACTGTTGACTTAGCATGGTGCTGAAGTATGTAGGCAGGTTCGATGATGCAGGGGAAACGCGAGTAAGTTGCCACCGAATTGCTCAGGAGGGGCGGGGGCCCGAAAGGTCAGGTTTCGTGCTCTCAACTCTCAGGCTGGCGGGTAGTTGGGCGCTTTCGCTGATTGGGGGGTAAACTTTGCTTTATTGCTTGCCTTTATGGTCTAATAATAATCATACTATTTTGGTCTTGGGTTCTGGATCGGCCGGAGTTTAACGGTGAAAGTTGGTCTTTCGCCGCTGGCGCAAAAATCCTCTCCCGGGCCGCGGGGTGTCGAAAGATGCCTCTGAACAGTGGCCGCCCTCCGGCGGCGCGGCGATCGATAACAGGGGCTGAGCGAATGAGCCAGTTGAAGTACACCAAGGGCACACTCTATGTGCGCCGGGCCAAACCCGACGACCAGGCCGACTCCGTGATCACCGCCATGCAGATGGCGGCCAAGGAAATGTTGCGCGGCCGGCGCGGGTATTTTGTCGCGGTTCGCCGCGGCTTTCCCGGCGAGGTCATCGCCTGCGGAGCGACCAAGCGCGACGTGAAACAACGATTTCAACCGGGGCCGTGGCAGCATGCGGCACGGTTTTTCCGAACGGCCAAAGGAGGTCAGTGATGCTGGAACCTGAAAAAGTAGTTCGTGACGAAGACGGTTTCTGGGCGCACTCCCAGCTGACCGCCTTGTTCAACCGGGGCGACGACCCGCACCGCGAGGCGATCCCCAAACCGGAAATGGACGACTGGCTGGCCGAGCACGACATCGAAATCCGTTCCGTGGATATGGAGCAGGACCTCGACGAAACAGATCCCGCCTGGATTCGCCACTTTGAGGAGGGCAACCCCGGCAGTGCGGGGTGGAACCCCCAGCCGCCCGGCCCTGAGTGGCATCTGCTGAGCATCCACGATACCGAGGACGGCCCGGTGGTCATCTGGTACCGCCAGCGGCCGTCCGCCAGCACCGACAATAAAGCCGACTACCCGGATTTTGATTACAGCCATCCAACCTATCGAGACATCATCGGCACGCTCTCAGACGCGACACGCCGGCTGTTGTTGGCGGCCGGTCACGATGTCGACAGCGCATTACCTGTGGATGGCGCCATTGAGGCCAGCCTCTTCAAGAATATCGATATGGTCGCCCTTGAGCTGGAAAGCCAGGCGCACCCCGGCGACGGGTGGGTGACCGGCAAGAATGTAGAGCCTCCCTACGGCGGCAACTGGCTGACTTACCGGCCGGATGCCCCGCCCGAAGGCCAGGTGGTCACACTCTGGTTTGATCCGAACCACAACGGCTGGTCCGGGCAGTACGAGGTAGCGGCCTATATGAAGCGCCCGGAACCACCAAAACAAGGACCTGGCCATGAGCACTGATCCATCGGCGCAAGTACCTGAAGATCGCCTGAGCGAGAAGCCCGTCACTATCCACGCCCAATCCGGCGCAATCACCGTGCCGGGTCTGGTCCACGAGGCCTGCCCCGGGCTGGCGGTCACGATGCACCCGTTTGGCGTATTTGCCGTCACGTCGACGAAAAACGGCGTCAAGCTATGCAACATCTACCAGCGGGCCTCCACTGCACTTCTGGCGATGAGTTGGTGGGCGCTGATCGCTGATGCTGAAGGCAAATCCTGGGAAGAAATGAGCCCAGAGGACGCCTCGGCAATGATGACCGGTGCCAAGGATAAAGCCGTTCCGTTCGAGGGATGCACGTCCAGCTCTCAGGGTGAAACACGGAAAATGACGGTCGGCGAATGGTTCCAGCACCAAAGAATGCCCGTGCATGACGAATTCCCCTGGGAAGAAAAAGACCCCTATGAGATGGCTCTGGAGAACCTGGACGCCCTTGAGGTGACGTTATGAGCGAAGCCTTCGTATGGCCGAGCCATGAAGCTCGAGCCCAAAATCCAGAGCTCAATCGCGTGTGCGCTCATCTGGAACGGGTGCTCGAAGCCGCTTCCACTCAAGCCAAGCTGCTGGACAAACAGGCGGTTCTTTCGGAGTTCCGTGACGTGATTGAAGGCTACGGCTCACAAGGATGGCCTGACGATGTACACGCGGATGATGTGTTGGAAGGGCGCTTGAGCAGCATATTAGAGAAAGCCCCGACACAGAGTGCCCTGACGCCGGGAGTGTTCATTCCTTCAGATCGATACAAAGTGCCCGACCTGAAACCTGACCAGGTGGTTGTGTGTCTGGTTGATGGCGAACAGCAGCTGCTTCAGTTTTGTCAGGCAGAAGACGGTGAATACTGGTGGCGTGATTCAGACTGCCGGCTCGCTGACCCCAGCCACTATTCACTTTGGTCCATTCCATTCCCGGATGCCGTGTTTCAAGGCCGCCTCAGTGACCGCCAGCCCGCCAGCGCCGAAGTTGATGCTTCGAACGCAGAAGAAGGCGACCCAGTGGCGTACGCAGACCCGCAGGCGTTCACCAATTTTTCCAACGGGACTGCCACCAAGGAATGGATGTGGGCAAAGCCTGATACTGGATTAGTGCCCCTGGTGCTGATGCATGGCGCAGCCCCGAAGGCCTTGCCGAAAACCGCCCGCCAGCTCATTGCCGATGTTGTTGGGTATGACCGGGCAGATATGCTCATCTTCAAGCTGGAAAACCAGCTAGGTATTTACGAAGACATCTACGAACAAATCGTTGAGATGATCGAGCCGCAGGTACAGCGCGAGTGGATCAATCCTAACGGCGAATTCCCGGCCAGCGTGGTTGGAACCGTGCAGTTGTTATTGGAGCACTACCGAAAGTCTGAGGACCGCTCTGTGCAGGAGTGAACCCCATTTGAGGTGTAAACATAAGCCCGCGGTTTCGGGTGTATCAAGAACTGGACCGGAAATGTCCGCAATCAAGGAGAGCAGTATGAAAAGGGTAATGGCAATTATGGCAGCGCTGGCGATGGCGGGCTGTTCCGGCCAGCCGGGAAATGCCGACCTGCGCGAAGCGCTTACAGGTGCCGAAGGCAGTCTCTTGGAGCTGACGGCCGTTGAGAAGGTGAACGGCTACGAACAGGCCGATAACCAATACGTGGTTAAGGCTGAAGCTGAATTTGAGTTCATTGACAGCTACGACAACCTGCTGGCCAATGCCACTGGTTTCGAAAAAATGGAGATGCAGATGGTTGGCGCGTTTTACGGGAAGTTCGACAAAGGTGACAGCTACTCCAATAGCTATACCGTCACTTTCGTGGATTCTGAAAACGGCTGGAAGCCGATTAACGTGAAATGAAGGCGATGACCCGATTTAGCCGAGCGAGCCTGGCTGGCTGGGAAGTCGTCAAGTGGCCGCCCCAACTTCGAGGAAATAACCATGGCCATGTCATCGCTAGATAAGCTTCTTGAAAAGGAGCCTCAAAAGCGTCAGCACCTCGAACCCGGGGCCAAAGAAGATCCATCAGTGGCCCTAGCCATGGCCACTGACCTTCTTTACCGAACGAACCGCCGCCAGACCCGGCGTATGCCGATGCATGGCTGCAAGATGCGGGTAAAGGCCGTCACCCCCACCGACACAAACTGGATAGATGCTACAGCGGAAGACTTCTCAAGTGGCGGAGTGCGATTTATCGCCCAAAGCAATTTCCGAAGAGATGAATCTGTCTGGATCCATATAACCCCAGACTTTGCCGCCACCAATATTCGTCCTTTTCAGGTACAGGCGATCGGAGACCAAGGACTAGCTCAGATTGGTCGACTATTACTCTAGCCGTACTTGGTTACAGCTACCTGGTCTATTCCGGAGTTAAAGCCTTGATCAAAGATTCGCGGGGTCGCAAGAAATGAATGGCGCATCCAGTACTGGAGCCGGATCTGTCCCATCTCATGTACAGAACAAATCCTATGGTGTTCAGGTCGCCTACATGGCTCACACAGCGCTGCTTTCAATTGGAGAGGCATTACGTCTCGACGATGGAGATCTTTCGGCGTTACTCGGCAGCGGGCTCTTAGAGTTGGAAAAGATCCGCAAAGAACCGGAAACACGAGCCAGCCGTGAGCGCCTGATTAGAATTCGCTGTGTCGTTGAGATTTACCGATATTTGATGAAGCAAAATGATCGAGACCCGCTTGAATGTTCCCGGGTTTTGCGATCGCGCCGGGATGGGGCCCCGTTCTACAACCAGTCGGCATTAACACACATGAAAACGGGGCTGCGCGAACTGGTTGAGAGCTGCAAGTACTTTACTTCAACTACGCCAACACCAAGAAAACGCCTCGCAGCGGGCACCTTCTCGGTCAACGGAAGGACCTGATGACAGCAATGGAGAATTCTCGCAAGCTCTGGAATGGCTATACAGTTCATGTTTGGCCGCTGGCTGTCCTTTTGACTGCACAGATTCTCTACTTGCTGGCAGAAATCGGATTCAATGCCGCGCTTCTTAACGTGGCCTCCGGCGCGACGGGTTCGGTAGACCAGATTGATGAGCTGGAAATTATTGGTAGATTGCTGGCAGGCGTTGGCCTGGCGCTGCTACTAATCGGTATCCGCATGAGCCGGATCCAGCTGTCGCAATTCACCAGCTCTGCGGTAGCCTTCCGATTTGTCACCTGTACGGCGTTACTGCTGCCGTTCTCTCTCTGGTTTATGTGGCATCTGCAAATCGCCCTCATCGAACGATTCGTCGTTGAGCGGGCCGATCAGCAAGAGCGTTACGCCGCCAGCTACGTTCAATACCTGACACCTGCAATTCGTCAGGGCGTTATTGGACTCGAGCAAGTTCCTATCGCCTCCGAAGATCTAAACCGGGCGGATATCAAGACATTGCTGACGCTCCTGGGGCCGGCCTTACTGACCAATGACGGGTTGGTAGAGGATATCGCCCGGGCTGGCAACGATATCGTCAAATTTGCAGCGCACTCGAAAGCTTCTGGAACACTGGACCAAGACTATGACCAGTTTTTGGCGGCAACGGGGGCCATAGAAGCGGCTTGGGAAAACTATCGAGGCCAGGCTGACCAGCTGCAGCAGTCCATACCCAACGAAACGGCTCAGTTGGTTTCATCGCCCGGGTACCGCCAGACTGTAAAGCGCATGGAGACAGTTGATAACCGGTACCGCATGCGCGAACGCGACTTCTGGTCTGATCTGGATGGGCGAATCGAACAAACGCTGAACAACATGCACCGCGGCTGCTCAATGTACAACAGCTTCCGTGGGCAGTTCGAAAGCATCATGAGGCTTGGCCGCACCGACACAGCCCTTTGCCATCTGAACCGCCCAGAAAGCCAGCCCGGCGGAGCCCGCCAGCGCTTTTATGATGATTTTGGCTTCTATCCCACTTTTGAATTCTATTGCCCGCAATGGAAGGATAGAAAGACGTGTTTGAGCGACGATCAAGTGCGAGCGGCGGCACTAAAAACGTGGGAGCGTACGCCGGCGTCTGCCAGAAAGGCCTATTTCGATCATCATCAACGCTGGGCCCGGGAATATGTGAAAGCGGTACCGCCAGGCTTGTCACCAATTGAGGTGTTTAATCACCCGGCCGTTAAACGACATCTGGGCCTTAGCCAAAACCTGACCGTCGAGGCATCGGACCTTGCCCGATCGCTAGACCGCCACGGCAATGCCCAGATTCGAGCGGACGGGTTGGCTCGCAAAGCCGTCATTGGGCAGATGAACGACAAGCTTGCTCAGAGTTTTGTGCAGCAGCTCGACCGCCAGCACGGCGCCGGTATATGGCCTGGAAACCTGCGGCCGCAGACAACATCTGCTGAGCGTATCGGCTTGAGCGAACGCCAGTTCATGAATTCACCCGCTATTCAGAAAGCCTTTTTTGGTCAGCCCCTGTCTATCGATGCACCCGGCGTTGAGTTGGCATCAGTATCACGAGAGCAGTTCTTTACTGAAGAGGTGTTGCCGCGGACTTACGGGATGGTCGACAGCGCCCTTGTCGAGCTTCCACGCAGCCCGGATGCGGTCGACAAAGAGGCGTCCTCTCAGGCGTTACGAGCGATTTATGTGCCGGCGATAGCTCTGGGCTTCAGCCTGTTCTTCAGCGTCCTCAACGCCCTGAGCGCGGTATGGCGCCTGATTTCTATCGGTGCTATCTACAAACCTCAGTGGGAGGATGCTGTTGGCCATCGGCGGCTCAATGTCATCAAGTTCGCGGCATTGGTAGCGATCATGAATCTACCGGCCATATTGCCAGGCAATCCCATTTTCCACTCTCAGGTGATGCAGCGAGCGTTGGAGCAGTCCAATCTGGAGGTAACGACCGGTGCCGTTGACTGGGTGCTGGCCGTACAGCCTGTCATTTTCCCGATCGGCCATACGATGGTTAAAGTTTATGACCAGGTGACCGGTGCCAACCTATATGACCAGCAGTCAGTCAACGCCGGTACCGGGAAAGCCCGCCGTGCAGATGCGGTTTCCCTTGAGGTGCCGTTGACCGTTGAGCACCTGCAACGGCTACTGAAAAGCCAAGGGCATTACTCCGGCGCAATCGATGGGGTAATCGGACCCAATACAATTGATGGCATTCGTGGATTCCAGAGAGAAGCCGGTCTGCCAGTCACCGGCGTCCAGAATCCGGACACCATCAGGGCAATGCGACTAACCGAAATAAAATGAAGGGAAAGCGATGGAATACTCGACTAAAAAGCTCAAACGCCTACTGCAGCAAATGTTGGATGACAGCGCGAAGATCGCCAGCTTCACGGAAGAGGAGAAAACCTACGCTGAACGGATGATTGCGGCGTCCAATCGTGGTGAAAAGTTCACCCCCAGACAAAAGAGCGTGTTGTTGAAGTTCCTCGAGGAAAAGTCGTGAACGCCGATAGCGGCTTGAAGCCTATGCGCGGAGCCGGGGCGACGTTTGAGGTGAATGGTCGCAGGGTTGGGCGGGCAAGCTGGGGCCCCCAGGATGTCGACAGTTTCTGCGTATGGATTGATGGCCACCCCTATATTTACCAACGCCCTGTAACCATCAAAGTTGAAGCGTCGGAGAGCTCTATCCGTGTACTGATTGGAGAACCGCCGGTCTACATAGATACAAATGCCGAGGGAGAGGGCGCTCTGAGAGGCCTGGTTGATCAGTTCAACGCCTACCCGGGCTATCTCGAAGAAAGTACAGCTCATCCGCCCAAAAAGGCTACAACCTCCCAACCGAAAGAATCACCCCGGAAACCGGTTCGCAACGAGCCAGAAAATGGCGACCTGTTCGACTGATGCAAAGCCTGCATTTACTGTTCCGGACAGAAGATAGATTGACTGAGAGCCAAAGTAAAAGTATCATTTAGGGAGATATCAACAAGGACTGAACCAATGTCAGACAACCAAAACAACACAGAACAGCCGCCCGAAGCGCAGAAGGTCAAATTCTCGAAAAAGATCTCGACCTATGCCGCCCTGGTGGCCCTTTACATTATCGCCGGCGGACTGTTTGCGTTGATCATTTCCTCAGCGACGGACTACTGGTTCAAGTTCGGCATTCTTGCGCTGATTGGCGTTATTGGATGGGCCTGTGCAAGAACCTGCGTGATCATCACCCGATTCTATGCCTCTGAGCGCGAGGCCATTGCCAACATGACACCGGTGATCGCCCTGAGCCTGGTTATTCCGCCTGTCATGGTCGCCTTCCTGTACGGTCTCATCTGATGATCGAACTGGTTGCGTTCCTGGCTGTACCGGTTGTTTTGATTGAAATGGCTCTGGTGCTCGCGCTGTACCTGAAAGTCCCGCTACGTCAGTGGCTGATCCCGACAATCGTTCTGCTAATCGTCTGGTTGCTGCTGCCGCCGCACTGGTTCTCATCGGTCATCGTGCTCGTGTTAGCGCTCGCAGTCATCGCTAGCCACTTCTATGTTGTTGCCAAGACGCGCCGGAGAGGGTTGCCTGTCGGCCCGGCGAACAACCCTCATGACAAAGTTGAGAGCACCGAGCCGGTGACGCCGTTCCCGGCAATCAATCAAGGCGCCGGCAATGAAGCCAATTACCAAGAGCTTGACCAAGCGAAAGGGGAGGAGGAGCGCGAAGGTTACGATCGCGCCAGCCACCCAACCAAACGGGCAAGCTCGAAGCGCCGGAAAAAGCAGAAAGGGCGCAAAGGTGCTGGTGCTACGCAAAAGCCAGTTTCTACTTCGGATCTGCCTACCGCAGATAAACTGACTATTGAGGAATACCTCAAAGGCCCCTCGAACTTCTTTGATGACGAATAGTGTGCACAGCACGCACAAAAAGGACTCCATGAATGCGTAAAATTTATGATCTCTCAGGCCCTTTCGGGGTTCGGTTTAAGACAGAGGGTGTTCAGTTCGAACCTTTGAGCGCGATTTCGCCCAGCCTGGACCACATAAAATTCACGATGGTTCAGCCGTCAGTGGGTGACGTGATCGATATGGCGCATCAGCGTGCCGAAAAGGCTGAAATGGTTTTCGACAATGCCGGCAAGCGAGAGACTTTTGAGGTTCAAGGCCCCTATTTGTGGCGTTTTCTAACCGCTGTTCCGCACAACCTGGCGGATGAGTCAGGCGAAAGTTACCGAGACGAAACCTACGGTGGGGTCTCATCTGAAACGCTCATGAACATGCTCCGGAATATCTATCGGCATTTCGTGGTACCGATCGAAACCATCAAGGAAAGCGCTGAAGCCGAGCGGGTTTCTAGCATTCTTATCGATCGCGAGGGCTGTGTTCATGTACGGATGGGACCAAAGATCAGCGATGAAGACGCCAATGAGATTGAAGCACTTTTGAAGAGATATCTGGCGGACAACAAAGACAACGTGAGATCCGAAATCCAGTTCTGGATGGACACTATTCTTGCCATTCCGCCCTTAGACCGTTCATTTGAGAAGGATGGAGACGCCCTAAGGCCAGTGTTTACGGAAACGCAGTGGCCGGAGAACCTGGGCGATCTGTCGTGGCGCGACTTCATGGGCACGCTTATCTCCCAAAAAGGGAAAGATTGCCCAGCCTATCTGCACGTCTCCGACTGCTGGGATGTGCAGTGTGATGAAATGGTCAAGAATGCGCTCAAATCCCTTGCTGCCGACAATGGTGATGCCCCGGCCCTGAAACGACTGGCCGACATAGCTCAGGAGCATGGCGTTAAGCCGACAGAGGTGAACGGTACCCAAGCGCTGTTTGAGCAGTTTTCAAGCCAGGCAGAAGCCCTCGGTGAAATGGTCCTGCACGATTGTTCGTCCTCCACGAACTGAGTGTGTTCCTGAAAATCAAACGATGGCATTTACGGAGAAAAGGAATGATTTCGAATCCAAAAACGTAGAGCGAATTCGACAAAGAGCTGGAGGCAATCACCCGGCGAGACGTGGATGTTTTGGTGATCGGCAACGCCGAGAAAAGCCCGAAAAATCTGTCTTTCTTGGAAGACACCGGTCATTCGGTGTTTCGTGAAGCGGCTGCGATTACGAATCCTTTATTTTCCATCCAACCGGTGCGAAGAAAGTCACCGGCACGCTATGAATACTACCGCCAGCTGATTACGAGCCGCCCTGGCGCCAAGCTTCCTCGGTCGAAAGCGATCAAAATGAGGTCACGGGAGCGGTTGGTGGCTATCAATATGCCGTCGCTGTAGTCGGAGCTCAGGCTTTGGCTGCCTACTTTGAGTTATCGACAGAAACAGGGCCATACTGGTGCCAAACCGGAGGCCACATTCATTATCAACGCAAAGGAAAAAATCATGGGAGTTGTTGCACTCTATTACTCTGACCGAGACGACATGAAAAAAGCGATGGAGGAAGGAAACGTGTTCTCAACAGCGAAGGAAGCTCAGGAACGGGATCGCTTTCTGGAGCTGGTCGATGAGGCCCGTGATTTCCTGGTGCGGAAAGTTGAAGGTCTGGACGAAGACACCGCCGATAGGGTCGCAATGGTGATTGCCGAAAACAGAGAATTGTTTAAGAAGGGTATGACCAAACCATCAGTGCTTGGCGAAAAGAACGCAGAAATTGCGAAAGAAGAAGCCGAAAAGAAAAAGCCGGCGGCCAAGCGTGGACCAAAGAAGAAAGAACCGATTCAAGTTTGAAAATATTTCGGGGCCGATCGCCCTATAGCTGAGATGGCTTGGGGCAGAGCATCACTGGGTAGTTGATTCGAGCATGATGACAAAGGTGGAGACTGCAATTATGGAAAAGCTGAAGAGCATTCTAAAAACTAATTGCGGAAAAGTATTCGTGCTCGGCGCAGGGCTCATAACCTTGCCTGTTTTTTTCGAAATATCCAACGGCGCCAAGGTCGACCCAGAGCTCTGGGTCGTGGTGGCCAATCTGCTTGGATTCGCCCTCGCTGGGTCTGGGATTTTTTATTGCTACAAGCGCCTCTCGGATTACTGATTTACGGAGAGTGGTCATGCAGGAAGATCTTTCTGAAACGGATAAAAAAATTAAAACCGGGTGCGTGGTTGCGACTATCCTCGTGACTATTTCGCTTGCGATATATAAAGCGATTTCAGACCAAAGCATAGTGTCAGCTTTGCAGGCCCTCCCTTTACTCCTTCTTGCAGCTTTTTATCACTGGTTGCCAGCGATAGTGTTCTATTTTGATCGGTTTGTAAGACGTTTTTGGTAGCTTTCAGCGCAAATAAGGCTCCACGAAAACACCCGGCGTTGGTATGGCTCTGGGGGAGCATTGCGCTTTAAATCCCAATCCTAAGCAGGTATGGCGAGGACTTTTTTTCGGGTAAGGCTGCTCCACAAAAAGATAGCTGCTGAGATCACGAAGATCGCTCCTTCCAATCGGATATCGGTTAAAGCCGTTCCGTTTCGAATACTGCCAGTGACAGCAAAGCCCACAAGCCAAACAACCGCCAAGTAAATCACCGCGAACTGAGCAATGTGATAGGTGCCGGTGAATACCGTTACAACCGTTGGCGATGTCTGCCGCATATCAATAGGTTCGTCCATTCCTTTTCCAAGACAATGCAGCCTAGCAGCATCTCCCGCAACTCGCGCCCCTACAAAAAATGCCATGCCATAGAATAGTGACTCATCGAATCCCATGAAACGCTGCCAGGGCCGGTGGTGATAAAGGTCAGACGTACCGCAGAGGGCAAGATCAGTCCTCCCCAGAAAGTCGCACTGGTAAAGTGACTGAAACAGAGGGGCAAAGTAGGGAAGGCTGAACGCAACCAACACAAGCCCAAGGCAGCACAAAATAATTGAGCCAATCTTCCAATGGTTGCGCCTGTACACGCCCATCAAAAGCTCGCCGCATTTATAATCAGTTGTTCTGTCATTGGTTGTTCTCTGCAAATGAGAGGATCGTGGGCTCGGCGTTCTCGAAACTTGTTAACTGAATCAAGTGAGGCCAGCCACTCCTAACACGACCACCGCGATTCCTGGCCAAGCTCCAACAAGAGGGTTGAGGTCGTTAAAAGCACCGTAGGAGGCACCCGCCACTGCGGCTACAGCACCGATCACTGCCATTGACTTGAATACAATTCTGCCTTTCTTTATCAACTTTGAGCCCTGTGTTAACTGAGTGTGTAGCAGAGCAGCGGACGTAACGTACCGCCGCCCTCTGAGCGACTACTGAGCCCAGCTCTGAACGGTTTCTTTACCGTACTGCTTGCGCCATTCGTTGAGCACTTTGTGGTTACCACCCCGAGTTTGCACCATCTCGCCGGTGTGTGGGTTTTTGTAGGTCACCATTGGGCGCTTTGCACGCGATCCAGCTGGCTTGCCACCCTGGGAAACGCCCGGATCGATGGCCATCAAAATCTGAAGAACATCACTGGGCGACTTGCTGTACTCGTTCATGAGTTCTTTTACTTTCCGCTCGAATTCCAGCTCTGATTGAAGGGCTGTGTCTTCTTCCAGCTGCTGCAGCTCAGCCGCCAGCTTATCCATTAATTGGCGCTTTTCGTAATAGTCGTTGATCTTTGCCATTATATTTCCAGTAGAACTTTTATGCGTTAATTTGACTTGATGATGGAGTATTTTTAAAACTCTTGATTAGAATATCAATTCTGAATTTAATTATCGAACTAAATGCCTTCATCTAAAGACATGATTAAATTTAACTGGCGTTTTGATCAAAAAATAAACTTCCAAGGATTTATTGAATGCTCGAAGTAATTGCAAAGGGGAGAGCGCAAGCGGCAAAGGAGCTTCCTTTGAAATCACACTACCCTCAGCATGAGACCTCGGGTAACTAAAGATGGTCGGCTTTAATCTGAAGGGGCTTTCTATAATCGACAGCGTTGGATTTCATGTGCTGTGGCAGTGTTGTCCACCGATGTTATTCTTCGAGGCGTAGCTGGGTAAGCACTTGATCAAGGATTTCGGTGGGAATTCGGGGTGCAAAAATCATAACGGGGACCTGGGACAATCGGACAATGGCTCCAACATCCATGGCAAGGAGCGTCGCGACGGTTTGTTCGTTCATTCCAAAAAGAATCGTTGCTTTGGCTGGACTATGCTCGGCCAAATCACGAGCAAGCAATAAGATCTGCTGATTTAATGCAGCGACATCACGAGGCGTGCGTTCATTTTTGACCATAAAGACCTCCACAAATTTGCAGATCGACCGAATTAATCATCCGGCAGTAGATTCCCTGAACCGTGGTTCCGTAATAAATCGTTAATTCTGGCGTGTAGGAATGGTATCGTCCGATCCAGCTGACAGGGTCATCGGTATGCTGTGAGATCTCCGCGAGTAAATCTGCAGCAGCTCTAATCGCAAGCCCGGGTACTAAAAAATCGCTTAACTGTTCAACTCTGTGACGATGCCATCCCGCGTTAAATTGCATAAGGCCTATGTCGAGCCGCTTTAGGTTTATGTCTGCGTCAGCGGTAAGCGTATCCAGGTATGTTTTCGCCTCCTGGTAGCTTTTAAATCTCTTCACATCATTTCCGTATCGGATAACGAATGGGTCTGGCGCCGCCAACCCAGAGCCCGCCATGGTGCGACTTTCTTGAAGAGAAACTGCGTAAAGAAGTTCCGGCTTGATTCCGGTACCTTCAGATGCGGATTCCCACATGGTTCCTTTTAGATCAAATGAAGCCCGATCGGTCTGACCTGCCATCAGATAGCCCGAATTTAGTGCAAAACATACCATTGCTGCACAAAGGGAGGACGTCGTTCTCAGAAAGTTTTTCATATTTTAGACCGATAACAAATAAATATATGTTTTATAACGCAAAAACGAGTTTGTGTTTACACTTGCTGCCAGTTACATTTTTTAACATGCTAGAATTATGCCTAAATATTGACTAAAATATAACCTTTAAGTTGCCGAGATGTGACCGTTTATTCAGTTTTTTGCCTTGATCTGGCCCTAGATACTGAACTAAAGCTCCACATTTAGGTTTAGCTAATAAAATTCGACAACTGATGTCAGAGACATATGCCTAATTCAAGAGCGTTTTCCGACGAAGCCAATGTGCCTCGAACTGGCGATGAGGATGTGGCTCACCGGCTGCAATTTTGTGTTTCCATGTTTGCAGATATGACCGCCACTAAAATTGCTGAGGATATCGGCGTTAGCGTAAGCGCCGTTACCAAGTGGCTGCGATACGGTCGGATCACACGTCCACACCTGGTTGATTTCGCGTTTCAATACTCGATAAGCCTCGTATGGCTAATGACAGGGTTGGGAACGGTGCGTGCAACGACCGAGTCTCAAGCGCCAAGTAATTTGCTGCCGGCTTACCCGCTTGAGAACGGCCTATATATGGACTCGGCTGTGGTTTTTGCTGAAGAAAGTAAGCCGATCCATTACGTGCATATAGGGGGTGATAACGTCCTGTACTTTGCAGTGATCGCCAGTGAGCCAGGTATTGATCCTCGACTTGCAGAAGAACACTGCTTTGTTTTCAGCAATAGCCGCGCTGGACTGGAGGCGGGTCAACTTGTAGCGGTCGTAAAGAAACAGGGCGACTCGAAGTTGATGTTGCGGATTGCCGCGGAAATGCCGGATGGTTCTTTCAGTTATATCAGTCGTTCCGACACCCTTCCCTCATTTACCAATGCGGATGTAACGATCGTTGGCATCTGCGTGCGAAGTGAAAATCTGGAGCCGACGTTTTTTTGAGCCGGTCCTGACGTGGCAAGCTGAGCAATTGGCTTTCACGATCTTTCTATTGAGCGCTCAATCCTCTTTTTCCAATTTCTGCGCGGTTTTTCTATTATTTGTGCTTTATGGGCGGGTTTCGGGCGCTTTGGCTTGATTGGTCGCTCACTCCTGCTATAGTCTTTCTATTATTGATTCGATCACCTTGAAAGGACTGCCGCAATATGACTGAAGCTCTTCGGATTAACAGCACCGCCGGCGCGGATGATGTTCAGCTGCTCGCCAAAAGAGCGATGGCACTGGTTGGAAAAGTAAAAAAGATGGCCACTTCACCGGAAACTACGAAAGTGCTGCGCCAGTTCAGTACAGGAGAAGCGTCTGAGGTGACTGGCATTCCAGTTGCGACGCTAAAACGTAAGGCGACTAGCGGAGCATATCCGGCCGGAACGGTTAACTCCCAAAACGGCCACCGCTCATTTTCACTGAAAGATATCCTGGACATCATGGATATAGAAGAGCTTCGCAAACCATACTGCCGGGCGATCGTTGTTGCTATCGCGAACTTTAAGGGTGGCGTGGCCAAAACAACAACGGCGATACATTATGCCCAGTACGAAGCGCTTCGTGGTTCGCGTGTTTTGATCGTAGACTTTGACCCGCAAGGGTCGGCAACCAGCTCCATGGGCTTGATACCTGATAGCGACGTAGGCGAGCACCAGACAGCCCGGGACTTTCTTCAAGGTGACTCCCCATCACTGAAGGTGCAAAAAACCTACTGGCCGAACATCGATCTTATCCCTGCAAATCTGAGTCTGTATGCCGCAGAATTCGAGCTACCTAAGCGGGCTGAACGAGAAGGCCCTGGCGCTTCCTCGGTGTCGGTTCTGGACGCAGGGCTTGAGGCACTGAAAGATCAGTATGATGTGATCGTAATTGATACCCCCCCTGCCCTGTCTTATCTGACCACGAATGCAATTTATGCCGCTGATGGAGTAATCGTTCCCGTGCAGGCAAATATGCTGGATTTCACCAGCTGCAGCCAATTCCTGCGATTACTGAGTGAAACCGTCTCTGATTTTGAGGGGATCAGTGGTTCCTCTAAAAAATGGCAGTTTCTCAGGTTCCTGGTGACGCGGTTTGGAGGCACGGATAGTGAGCAAGCCATTGTCGAGTGGATGCAGACGATTTTCGGGGAGCGAACCATTCGATACCCTCTTTCAAACACAGGGGCAATTCAGGCGGCAGGGCCAGAAATGGTGTCCATCTACGAAGCGGATCCCAGGCACCCAGATCCTGATCGCCGCATTGATCGCCGCACCTATAAACGTGCGCTTAATATATTGAATCCGGCCATGGGTGAAATTTCCGATACGGTGCGTGACGCCGAACAGAAAATTGCCAAGGAACTCACTGATCAGCTGGAGGCTGTCTAATGGCTAAAAAGGACCGTTTTGCAGGGATGGTTGACGATGATGTGATGGAAGCAGTCGATACAGAGGTGAAGCCTTCCGGTTCGCCCGTTACGAAAGAACTTCACCAGTCACACCAGAAAGCGACAGAAGTTATTGCAGGCCTCCAGGCCAGCCTTGAGGAAGAGCGGAGACGCCGAAGCGATCTTGAGTCGCAAATTCGCGATAGCAATGGTTCGGGGACTGATGCGGAGAAGATCGAGAAGGCTGTTGCTGAGGCAAAGCGTGTGAGTGAAGAACGGGAGCAAACCCTGGTTGCCGATCTTGAATCCGCCAACTCTCAGCTTGAGATCTTGGAGCAACAGTTAAAAGATGCTCCAGAGGATGGTGTTTATAAGCTGGACCCGACCCGGGTTCGCCAGTCTAAGTTTGCTAACCGAAGCTTGCTGGCATTTTCTGACAAGCCATTTGACCAGCTTCGTGTTTCAATCAAACGATATAACGGTAACGATATTCCGGCGAAAGTTCGGCCAGTATCTGGTGACCCTGACTTTGATTACGAGGTTGTTTACGGGCACAGGCGCCACAAAGCAACCTTACTGGAAGCTACGCCATTTTTCGCAAAGATTGCTGATATCTCCGATGCCGAGCTTGTTCAGCTCATGCACGTTGAAAACCAGAGGGAGGACTTATCGGCGTTTGAGGAGGCCTTTCAGTTTCAGCAGTGGCTGGCTGAAGGCTTCTATGATGATGCGACCACCCTGGCAGCGGACATCGGCGAATCTAAGAGCTTTGTATCTCAGCGAATGGCGATCATTGATCTTCCCAGGATTATATTCAATGCATTGAAAGACCCGAGACAGCTCGGCATTACGGCCTGGCGGGATATTTGTGTCACGTATCGATCTGATCGTGATGCTGTCATTCAGGCGGCTTCTGATTTTGCGTCGGACAACGATGACCTGGAATTGGCAGATAAGGCAGAGGTTTTCAAGATTTATCGTAAGTTGGTTTCAGGCAATAAACCAAGACCGAAAGAGGTTGAGGTTAAGTACGTGACTCTACCCAGCGGAACGCCCCTGTTTAAATCGGAGAAAAAAGCCAGCGGCTATTCCGTCAAATTCGACAGTACGGGGGTTGCTGAAGACATTCAGCAAGAGGCAATTGAGGAGTTAGAGCGCTTTTTGAGACAAAAGCTTAGTAAGCAATATTGACCGGTAGGAAGCTACCGGTTTACGGCGGTAAACTCTAACATGAATGAGAAGGAACGTTGACATGATCTGACATTTTTAGCCCATAAAAAAACGGCAAGTGCGCCAACACTTGCCGTTTTGCTTTATCCCAATGGCGTATCGAACAGTTTTGCAGCTACCTCGATACTTCCGCGCAATTCAGATCGCTAAATCTGGACTGCAGGGAGCCCTTTGTCATAAGCCCAAAGAGCTTACAGACAATCTAGCCTGTTCGTGCGCCTCGGTCAAGTTTATGCACTGAGGAAACAAACCATGTCGAACCAAGACACTGCCCTACTCGCACAAATCAGTTACCAATCCTATTTTCGCCTCCAGCCGCAGCCCCTTGTGGATCTACTGAACAAACGTGGGATCGTCGGCCGCCCGGCCGAGGTGTTTTGGACTTACTTTCACTGGGGCTTCCAGAACGGCAGCTTCAGTTGCCAGCTCAGCAGCGCCTTCATTGCCAAAGCTCTGTTCACAGATCTACGGACGGTGCAGCGAGCTAACGAGCGTTTGATGGCCGAAGGGCTGATCATGCGTGAGCGAATGAAACGGACTTATGGTACTCACCTGGAGGCGCCAGCTGTAACCACGGTTACGATACCTGATGATGAAGTTCGTAACATGTTCGCATCGTCCCCCGTTCGCCCTAATGCAAGTGGCTCCCGCCCAGCTCAACGAGAAGCGCAAACAAAATCAAATCCGAATGCTGCGGTTCCGGTAACAACTCCTCCACAAGCTGACGCCGAGTTTACTTCTGTAAACTCTTCGCAGTCGCCAGAGCTTTCGGTCACGCACCCTGCTCCGGCTTACCCGCAAGATGCACGGGACCGCGGTGAGCCCGATCGCAAGGAACGACCAGCGCCAGGTAATCTATCCGCTGTAAAGAATGCCCTACCACCAGAGCTCAAACGGCTTCACGATCTCTGCGTGATAAAGGCGACACCCGGAATCTTTAGAACCGAACTGGCAAAGCGTGGCTCCGTGTCTGATGTTGACGCAGCTACGCTCTTGGAGCCAATTATCAAGGTGCTTGAAGTCCGTCAGCGTGATATGTCCGATGCACAATCTAAAAAGCCTTTGTCCGTGCCAAAGGAACGCCGTCAAGTTCCGCCGACCAAAAGCAAACGGATGCCAGATGAGCCACGACCAATACCATCATCAACCTTTGAGTACATCCAGCAGCGCGTAATGCGACTAGCCCATCCTTCGCTGATAGGGCCGACGAAGATGGGTACAATAAAAGAAATCGTGTATTCCATTACCATAGGGACGCTTAGAGGGCTCGACCTTAACCATGCGGTCAATACGGCCGTAAAGCTGATCTGTGATAATCGCTGGTCTCGACCAAAAGGAATGCCTGACGGTTGGATTGCAGATCAATACATTCTGGCTACGGCATGAACGTCGTGTGGTTACGTCAATTTTGTCGAGATCTGCTACGGCAAATCCACCGCACTTTAATAAACAACAAAATCGATATACACGAGATAAACAATGTTGTTGTTACGCCTGTTGATCGCTCAATTCTCAGAAAACAGACCATGTACAGAACTTCGACTTTGTTGGGTTCGGGAAGCGGCAGCCAGGTTGGAGATGGCCGGAAAGGTCACGGCGATCGTGGTAACTGGTCGTGGTTCGATGCGCCGCCGATTCACATAGGCAGAGTTTACGGCCGTAAACTCTGGCAGCAGCGACACACCGTTTTTCAAAAGATCCGATGCGAGAAACTTACCTCGGCTCCCAAGCCTGCTTTGGCGACGTTTCATCGATTACACGCCGGGGAGGCTCTCTTACTGCAGCAATCCGACGGAAGTTTACGACCGTAAACAAATAGGAAGCTAACTGTTTACGATTGTAGACTCTCAAACGAAGTTGGCAACGGTACGGCTCGAATATAGAAGTTCCACCAATTTAATCGGTGCAACCAGACCAAACTTTTAAAGTTTACGGCCGTAAACTCTCCGTACTTCAACCAACCATAAATTGAACACATTGGTTATTTATACAGCGTTGCCGCGCCTTACTAGATTAGTAACACTGAGCAGAACTTACGGGAAAATTACCCATGTATGTAACTCAGATTGTCACCACGAACGAAGAAGCTGTTTTCTACCGGGGCCTTGACGGGCCCATTGATAATGCAAGATCGCAGGGAATGCAGCGATTCGAGGCAGAGCACCCAGGCCAATCTATAATCGACGCTTTCACCTTTACCGAGCGAGAGTATTACTCAATGCATCTTTGCGAGGATCGCCAAGGACTCGGTTGTTGCGAAGTATGCGGAGGCGTTGTTCCTAGATCTGCGTTATACGACGAAATCAATGGAAGTGATTGAGCGAGCGACTCAAGATGACCGAGAGGCATATTGGATTTTGTAGAGTCTCGACAGAATTCCTGGCAAAGTTTACGGCCGTAAACTTTCCGATAGTTGGGGCCGCCTTCAACACAAGTAAATTGACGAGTTCACACCACGAGGCAGCCAGGTTTCAATCAAGAATATCGTCTACGACCGTAAACACGTCATAAACTTTAGAAAGAGGGTAGGGTGGCTAAGTGGACATGGGACCATAAAGCGGCCGTACAGGCCCAGGTATGGTTTCAAGAACAGTTTGGTGTTCGGACATATAACGATGAGGGATTAGGCGCTTCCTAGGCGCCGACCAACGGATTTCAAATCCCGAACTATGGTAAGTGTGCCCAACGAAAAGTCAGACGATATTGTAAAGATCCATAGTTTCATTGCACTGCTGCTTAGAGCCCTCTGCCTCCGTGAGCTGTTCCTGGTCTACTCCCTTTTAACTTGCCTGCTCACTAATTGGCAATGTAAATTAGCCGCCGTGAACCTGTTTTAGTACCGCACATACTTGAAAAAAAATCCAGCTTCTGACGCTTACCCACATTGGTTAACTCCTCTAAGGTGAAGCACTAATGGCGTCGAGGTGAACGCTATTTGGTCGGAATGATGTCTTTCTTCGGCGGAAGCATCGTAACAAGTGTCATTTCCTTGCCCTCAACATCGACTTTGATGACGAATTCCGTGTCTTTATACTCAACATGGAATGTTGCTGGGAAGGTCGTTTCGTCAGTCCAATGTTTAATAGCCGCACCCCAAATACCGGTGAGGTATAACAGGAGTTCGCGGTAGCTGACTCCTTCAGTTCGTGTGAGACCGTAATCGCGCTGAATCATCCTTTGCAGTGCATGAAAACTCACTTTCAACATCGTACGAGATGCGCCGACCATATAATCAACTTTTTCCGGATGAAGCACTTCACTTCGTTTGAACCCAATAACTGACAGGTACAACTGATTTTTACGGGCATACTCAACCTCTTTTTCGGGAGTGCCGGAGCTTAGAAACCAAACCATTACCTCTGCCGTTTTCCTATGATCCGGCCATTCCATTACTTCCCCGTTGCGGTCTAGGCACGCGGCAACGATATCTTTTCTGCTTTGAGGCAGCCTCAGAATCTTTCGCCAACGTCGGGTGTCCGAGATGCCCTCTTTAAACCCCAATTCCTTGAGTGAGCGATGCCAATTCTCCGGCGATGCGTAGTCAATGAGTTCGCGCATGAGTCGATCGGTCTTCAACGCCGCTGTTTGATCAGAGATTACGTACTCAGGCGTGCTCAAAAACGTGTCGGGCTCCGAAATTGTTTTGGCCATGCGAGCATTTCCTTTTAGTAAACTGCTAAATAAATGCCTTTCCGAACCCCATCCTAGCAAGCCCGCAATATCTGACAAACCCCAATGAAGTACCAGCATGGCAGGGTTACAATAAGTGCTTATTCGACAGGTGTGAATGATAGACAGATAGCGATATTTGGAAGAATTTAAAATTGAACGATTTAGCAAGTCACCAATCGCGAGTACACGTTGTCTAACATCTGAACTCTGAAAAAGGTGGCGCGCATCTCAAAACAACACGGTGAAATCGGTCACTATTAACCCAGGATTACTAATAACCAAGGAAGGCTTCCATATGTTTCGTTCCCGCAATTTTGTTCTTATCCCTCTTGTTGCTCTGCTTCTTTCTGGCTGTTCGAAAGGTCCGAGTGACCGTGTAGTCCTGGCTGACTTTCTCGCCAATCAAAACGAAGTTGACCTTGCATTTTTTGGATTGAATTCGTGGGAGCGACTGAATGGCTTTACTCAGGACAATAACAAGTATGTGGTGGAGGGAGTTTTCTATATTAAAGCCGAAATGGATTATAGCGATGCGATGGAATATGCATACCGCATTGGTGGCACGCTAGGAACGTTGCAAGTTAATGCATTAGCACAAAACATCGGCCCCTGGGAAGAAGGGGACGTTGTACCTATGCCAACGAGAGCGACTTTCGTGGATTCGGAGCAAGGTTGGATCGCGATTGACTATGAGCTAATCCAATAAAGCATAGAGACAAAATAATGTCGTTAATCAGCCGCCGAATGGGGATAAAATGAATGATCAAGTTACAGGAGCGGCCACAAGTGGTTTCCTATGTGACTATAACGGCCAACTTATGGTTCCAAGAACATTAAGGCAGCGTTCACTCGAAGCGGTGCTGGAGAGCTATCCTTTGTGTTTGGCGCCACGGCTCCGAGCGTCCTCTATCGCATCATATAGCTCATGTGTTTTGGCGCTGGTATAGATCATGGTCGTTTTAATATCTGAGTGCCCGGCAATCTGCTGAACAAACCTCAGGTCATCTGTATTATCCGCCAGGTTCTTCAGGGCAGTATGTCTTAACCAATGCGTACTAGCGCGGGTAAGGGCGTTGTACTCATCGGACTCTGGCCTCGCAATCGCCGCCGCAGCTTTCATGATGTCCGTCACTATTTTATAGAGACTTTGACGGGTAAGCGGCCGCAGAGTATCGAGGTTTACATTGCCATCTGCTTTAACGGTCCAAAAGCTGGGCGCTAACGGAGTCGATTCATAAAGGGTAGGGTAGGGCGACAAGCCGAGCACAGATCTAAAGCGCGTCATCGCCCGAACGGTCTCAGTCGAGAGCGGCACTTCACGCAGTTTCTTCCCTTTACCCATGATATACCAAACCCAGATTGTGCGATCCCGATGCTTGACTGGCTTGATGCTCCCCATGCCGTGATTCGCAACTTCGGAGACTCTGGGCCCGCAGGTGTGAAATAGCGTGATCAGCCAGTGAGCTCGCTCTGCAAACAACTCTTTTTTGGGGGTGTCTGAGGGTAGGGCGTTCAATGCTTCCTTGACTATATCCCACTGGTCATCATTCAGAGATCGGCTTAATGGTCCGGTTCCTTCATTCCCCACATACCTCGGCTTGCCGCGCAAATCTCCATCAGATTGGCTTGGTGCGATAGGATCAGGTACCGGGTTTGCTCTGATCCAGCCTTTCGCATGCAGATACCTGAAGAGACTTCCAATGATGATCTGGGTTTGTTTGGATGACGACGGGCTTAGCGGTCCCATGAACGGCCGCCAATCCTGAGAGGATCTTGCGTGTCGTCTACTACTAATCCAGGCGTCAGCCGGCGTGGGTTTGCTAAGAAACGCTGCAAACTCCAGGAAGTCCTCAAGCATTAACTCCGATAGGGCTTTGTCTTTCTTTTCCGAAGCCCAGAGCATGAGCCTCTCAGCTTCACGGCGATAGGACTGCGCTGTATTGGAAGACCGACTGGCTTTCTCGGCAATCCA
>Ga0307944_1000043_pt1 | contig 66432 bp, 60 predicted proteins | sample OrgLakmetagen179_FD_201831 | JGI IMG/M metagenome (GOLD analysis project Ga0307944, IMG submission 201831) | Saline water microbial communities from Organic Lake, Antarctica - #179 | ecosystem: Environmental > Aquatic > Non-marine Saline and Alkaline > Saline | place: Antarctica: Organic Lake... | reverse complement strand
AACAGGCGATGCAGATCGCCATCATCGGCGCGGGTTTTTCGCCCGAGGAGGCCGACCGCCTGCGCCGGGCACTCGCCACCTTCAAGAAACACGGGCATGTCGGCGCGTTCCGCACCCGGTTTCTGAAAGGCATGCGCGCCAATGGCTATGACATGGACTTCGCCGAGCGCTGTTTTTCGCAGATCGAGGGGTTCGGCAGCTACGGCTTTCCCGAAAGCCACGCGGCCAGCTTCGCGCATCTGGTCTATGCGAGCGCCTGGATCAAGCATCACCACCCAGGCGTCTTCGCCTGCGCGCTCTTGAATGCGCAGCCCATGGGGTTCTATGCGCCCGCCCAGATCGTGCGGGACGCGCGCGAGCACGGGGTGACGGTCCGCCCGGTCTGCATCAACGCCTCCTATTGGGACAACACGATGGAGCCGGACGCGCAGGGAGGCCTCGCGCTGCGGCTCGGGTTTCGTCAGATCAAGGGCCTTGCCCGCGACGAGGCCGACTGGATCGCGGCAGCGCGCGGCAACGGCTATACTGGCCCCGAGGATGTCTGGCGGCGCGCAGGGCTAGACCCTGTGCTGCTGGCGCGACTGGCCGAGGCCGATTGCTTTGCCGCGCTCGGTCTTTCGCGGCGCGACGCGCTCTGGCAGGCCAAGGCGATCCGGTCGCCCAATCCGCTGCCGCTTTTCGCGCACGACATCGACGGCGAGGTGACCCACGAGCCGGCGGCGCATCTGCCGCGGATGACCCTGGGCGAAGAGATGGTCGAGGATTACGCGGCGCTGCACCTCAGCCTGCGCGCACACCCGCTGGCGCTGTTGCGTCCGATCCTGACACCGCCCGGCAGCTAGGCGCGCCTGCGCCTGCGCCGCCCACCCTCTGCGCCACTGTCGCCGCCGGTGTTGAAATGCGGATGCGGCAGGGTCACGATCTTGGCGAGTTCCGGAAAGGGATCGGTCTTGTGCGGGATCGCGTTGGCGGCGACGAAATGCTCCTGGAATTTGGGCTCGATTGCGGTCTCGACCTTGGTGATCTCGCCCACCACGCGCTCGATCTCGCGCCGGGCGGCGACGTTGCACAGCGCGATCCGCGCGCCGGTTCCGGCGGCATTGCCGGCTGATGTGACCTTGTCGAGCGGCACATCGGGGATCATCCCCAGAACCATCGCGTGCAGCGGCGAGATATGCGCACCGAAAGCGCCGGCCAGCACGACGCGGTCCACCTTGTCCACGCCACGCGCGTCCATCAGCAGGCGCGCGCCGGCGTAAAGCGCCGATTTGGCAAGCTGGATGGCGCGGATATCGCCCTGGGTGACGGTGATGCGCGGCCCGCCATGGTCGGTCCCGTCATGGATGAGATAGGCATGCGTGCGCCCTTCGGCCTGCATCCGCGCGGTGCCGGTCGCCTCTGCCGATCCAAGCAGCCCGCTCTCGTCCAGCAGGCCGGCGATGCGCAATTCCGCCACCGCCTCGATGATGCCTGACCCGCAGATGCCGGTGATACCGCCCGGACCCACCTCGCCTGCAAAGCCATCCTCGTCCGACCACGTCGCGGAACCGATGACGCGAAAGCGCGGCTCTTTCGTCACGGGGTCGATGCGGATGGCGTCGATGGCACCGGGGGCCGCACGTTGACCCGACGAGATCTGCGCGCCCTCGAAGGCCGGCCCGGTGGGCGAGGAACAGGCCAGAACGCGGGTCCGGTCGCCCAGAAGGATTTCCGCATTGGTCCCGACATCGACGACCAATACCAGATCTTCGGACTTGCCCGGCTCTTCCGACAGGGCCACGGCGGCGCAATCGGCCCCTACATGGCCCGCGATGCAGGGCAGGATATAGACCTGTGCCCGCGGGTTGATCGCGGACAGGTCAAGCTCCCGCGCCCAGAGCGTCAGGCTGTTCGAGGTCGCCAGCGCGAAGGGCGCCTGCCCCAGCTCCACCGGGTCGATCCCCAGAAGCAGGTGGTGCATCACCGGATTGCAGACGAAGACCGTCTCGACGATCAGATGCGCGTCGATCCCGGCCTGCTCGGCAATCTCGAGGGCAAGCGTGTTGATCGCGTCGCGCACGGAAGCGGTCATTTCGGCATCGCCGCCGGGGTTCATCATGGCATAGCTCACCCGGCTCATCAGGTCTTCGCCAAAGCGGATCTGCGGGTTCATGACACCCGAGGATGCCTTGACCTCCCCGGTCACCAGATCACTGAGATGTGCGGCGATCGTGGTGCTGCCAAGATCGATGGCCAGCCCGTAAAGCCCGCCCTCGTGCAGGCCGGGCCAGATGTCGAGCACTTGCGCCGTGTCCTCTGCATGGGCGCGATGCAGCGCGACCGTCACCTGAAACTTGCCCTTGCGCAGCACCGGCTGCAGTTTTGCCAGCAGCGACAGATCGGCGCGGATACCGGCAATGCCCCATTCGCGCGTCAGCGCGCGCGTCAGCCGTTCCAGATCGCCGGCGGGCTCGTGCATGTCGGGTTCGTCGACCTCCACCAGATAGAGTTTCGTGGCCGGGTCCATCGCGATCACCCGATTCGAGGCGGCCTTGCGCACCACCTGCTTGTGCACCTGGGATTCGGCGGGCACGTCGATCACCACATCGCCCATTATCTGAGCCTGACAACCCAGACGACGCCCCGGTTTCAGCCCGCGCTTGGCGTCGTAGCGTGCCTCGACGCTGTTCCAGTCCGACAGCGCGCCATCAAGAACGGTGACGCCATGCTTGGAGAACGCGCCATGACCCGGCGTGATCTGGCATTTCGAGCAGATCCCGCGCCCGCCACAAACCGAATCGAGATCGACCCCCAACTGCCGCGCGGCCGTCAGAACCGGCGTGCCCGCAGGGAACCGGCCCCGCTTGCCCGAGGGGGTGAAAACGACAAGAGGATCCTGCGGCATGTGGGCTGTCCTGCTTCTGACGCGTTGCGTGTGACGCATCATACGCGGTCTGCGCGCTGGTCGACGGCCTGCAAACGTCGCAAAATGTCCGACACGCGGCATGCCCGGATCATCGGCTCAGCCCAAGGGCAGCCGCCAGTCGAAAAGCCAGATCACGAGGGGCACGGGGGCCGTGGCGATGAGGATCGTCAACAGGCTGAGGGCCGGGCCAAACACCCCCGACAGACCGGAAATCATGGCAATTCCGCCGCCCCCGCCGATCACCGAATTGCCCGGTACATTGATCAGCACGGCAAGAGTGGGGTAACGGTATTTCACGATCCAGCCGCAATATCGCTTGGGCAAAAGACCATGGAGATAGGCCGCGCGCTTTTGCGGGCTCAGCGCCTCGAATCGCGCGATCATTTCCGCGACCCTGACCATATGCATGTCCAGAAAAAACCTGTGCATCCATGTGAGCGGGACAGCCCGCCCCACCATGTAGGCCAGTGTCAGCCCACCTGCGGTGGCCAGCCAGACCAGCGGTGCCATATCCGCCCCGCCCGCCGCCAGAACCGAAATCCCGATCTCGACCCCGGGCACGAACGGAATGGCGATCAGGACCGCATAGATCAGAAGAGCCACCAGCATCAGCCCCGGCATGGCCCAGCCATACTCGCTTTGCCGGATCCAGCTTTCGGCCCGGACGAAAACATGATGCAGCGCTACGGCCAAAGCCGCGATCACCATCAGGCGAAAAAGCGTGCGTGACACACCCCGTTTGAGCGGCGGTGGCTCCGGGTCTGTCATCGGATGAAGAACGCGCCATTATTCATGCACGGATCATAAGCTGCAGGGCACCGGCCCGGCAATCCATCGCGCGCGACAATCACGACCTTGAAAAACGCCGCGCGTTTCGCGCCAATGCACGCTTCAGGACTGCATGTTTCGAATGGCAAACGCTTGCTGTTCCTGAAAAGCCGCCGGCTTGCCAGCGGACCGCAAAGTCGGATACACTCACGTCAATATCCGCTTGTATTCCGAGCTGCGGTCACGCGGTGTCGGCAAGCGCTGAACAAGAATCGTTCCCACCTCAGGTCCGCGCCCACCTGCCGGTCCGCAACATGATGGAGCAAGGCCATGGACGGCAAATTTCGCGAAAACGACATCAGCCACGTAATCGAGGCCGATCGCGCCCATGTCTGGCATCACCTTATCCAGCATGCCGGCTGGACCGGGCCGGATGCGCAAAGCGATCCGCGCATCATCGTGGAAGGGCGCGGCATGCGCGTCTGGGACCAGAAGGGCCGCGAGCATATCGACGGAGTCTCGGGCGGTGTCTGGACGGTCAATGTGGGCTACGGGCGCGAGCGCATCGCCAACGCGGTCCGCGACCAGCTCATTCAACTGCCCTATTTCGCCGGCTCCGCAGGCTCGATCCCCGGCGCGCTGTTTTCCGAAAAGATCATCTCGAAAATGCCGGGGATGAGCCGGGTCTATTACACCAACTCCGGCTCGGAGGCGAACGAGAAGGCCTTCAAGATGGTCCGCCAGATCGCGCACAAGCGCTACGGCGGCAAAAAGCACAAGATCCTCTACCGCGAGCGGGACTATCACGGCACCACCATCGCCTGCCTTTCGGCGGGCGGTCAGGACGAACGCAACGCGCAATACGGCCCCTTCACACCGGGCTTCATGCGCGTGCCCCATTGCTTGGAATACCGCGCGCAATGGGATCTGACGGGTGAGGATTACGGCGTGGCCGCGGCCAACGCCATCGAGGAGGTGATCTTGGCTGAAGGCCCCGACACGGTGGGCGCGCTGTGTCTGGAGCCTGTCACCGCGGGCGGCGGCGTGATCGTCCCGCCCGAGGGCTACTGGCCCCGCGTCCAGGAGATCTGCCGCAAATACGACATCCTGCTGCATATCGACGAGGTGGTCTGCGGCGTCGGCCGGACCGGCACATGGTTCGGCTACCAGCATTACGGGGTCGAGCCCGACTTCGTGACGATGGCCAAGGGCGTGGCAAGCGGATACGCCGCCATCGCGTGCTGCGTGACCAACGAGAGGGTGTTCGACCTGTTCCAGGACGACGCGACGGACCCGATGAACTATTTCCGCGACATCTCGACTTTCGGCGGCTGCACCGCCGGGCCGGCTGCGGCGCTTGAAAACATGGCGATCATCGAAGACGAGGACCTGCTCGACAACACCGTCACCATGGGCGAATACATGCTGGACCAGTTGCGCGCCCTTAAGGACAAGCACGCGGTCATCGGCGATGTGCGCGGCAAGGGGCTGTTTCTCGGCGCGGAACTGGTCAGCGACCGGCAGACAAAGGACCCGGCCCCCGAAAAGATGGTTCAGGCCGTGGTCGCCGACTGCATGGCGAATGGCGTGGTGATCGGCATGACAAATCGGTCCCTGCCGGGTTTCAACAACACGCTGTGCTACTCACCCGCGCTGATCGCGACCCGCGACGACATAGATCAGATCATTGCGGCGACGGATCAGGCCCTCACCCGAACGTTCGGGTGAGGCAGCGACGACTGCGGCTCGGGCGAACGCGGCGAGAAACTGGGATCACGCTCAGCGTTTGTCGGTGTCATCCTCGTCGTCTTCGTCCGACTCCGGCAGGTTGAAAAAGCTCTCCGCGTCGTATTCCTCTTCAGGCTGTTGCTCGTCGTCGCTCGGGGTCTGCCCCAGCGTGAAGGTCTGCAGCCCTTCGATCGCGGTCGGTATGCGCGGCTCGGTATCGGCACCGAGGCTCTGCTCGGTGCTGAGCAGCTTGCGGCGTTCGTTGTCGGTCAGCGTCTCGCCTTCGCGCGCCTTCTTGGCCGCAGCCTTCTGCACCGCCGTGTCAAGCTCGGACTGCTTGCACAGCCCAAGGGCCACGGGATCGACGGGCTGCATGTTCGCGATGTTCCAATGGGTGCGTTCGCGGATCGACGTGATCGTCGGTTTGGTCGTACCGACAAGCTTCGAGATCTGGCTGTCGGCCAGTTCGGGATGAAACTTCACCAGCCAGAGGATCGCATTGGGACGGTCCTGCCGTTTCGACAGGGGCGTGTAGCGCGGGCCGCGCCGCTTTTCTTCGCCCTGCGCCGCGGCATAGTGCTTGAGCCTGAGCTGGTGCAGCGGATCGGCCTGCGCACGGTCGATCTCCTCCTGCGCCAACTGGTTGTTCGCGATCGGGTCGAACCCCTTCACACCCGCGGCCACGTCACCGTCGGCAATGCCCTGTACCTCCAGTTCGTGCAGACCGCAGAAATCGGCGATCTGCTTGAAGCTTATCGTCGTGTTGTCCACCAGCCAGACGGCGGTGGCCTTGGCCATGATCGGCTTTGACATGTCTCAGGTCTCCTTCACCCAAATCTTCTCCGGCGCCTGAATGGCGGTTCCGGCCGGGCCGGAACGGGTTTCCATTGTCGGGGAACTTATCCTGCATATACGTATAGCACCCGAAAAATGAAAGACCAAAGAATGCGTCTTGTGCTGCTGATATGTATCGGCCTGCTGCCGCTCCCGCTCCCGCTCGCCGCGTCCGAGCCTCGCGCGGGCGATTTCGACTACTACGTGCTCGCCCTCAGCTGGTCGCCCACCTGGTGCGCGCTGGAGGGGGATTCCCGTGATGCCGCGCAATGCGACGAAGGCACCGATCAAGGCTGGACCCTGCACGGGCTCTGGCCGCAATACGATGAGGGTTGGCCTCAATACTGCCAGACCACGCATCGGCCGCCCTCGCGCGCGCTGAACCGCGCCATGGCCGATATCATGGGCAGCGCAGGTCTGGCCGGGTATCAATGGCGCAAACACGGAACATGCTCGGGGCTGTCCGGCCCGGCCTACCATGTCCTCGCCCGTGAGGCGTATCAGCGCGTGACGCGCCCGGAAACGCTCCGCACCCTCTCCGCACCGACGAGACTGCCCGCGAAATCCGTCGAGCGGGCCTTTCTGGATGCGAACCCGGGCTGGACCCCGGACATGCTGACCATCACCTGCCGCGCCGGCCGCATTCAAGAGGCGCGGCTTTGCCTGACGCGAGAGCTTGACCCCGTCGCTTGCGGAACGGATGTGGTTCGGGATTGTCGGGCCACCGATGCGCTGATGGCCCCCATTCGCTGAGGGTTTCCTCTTTGCAAAAATACCCACTGTCCCGACACTGGCCGCACGCATACCCGCCGCAAGATCAGCACGACGCAGACAGCCTGCAAAAGGCGCGTCTCTCAGCCGATCTTCAACACGATCTTGCCGATATGCTGGCTCGATTCCATCCGCTCATGCGCGGCCGCCGCCTCGGCGAGGGGAAATTCCGAATCCATCACCGGCGCGATCCGGCCCGCTTCCAATAGCGGCCAGACATGGCTGCGCAGGCTTTCCGCGATGCGGGCCTTGGCCAGATCGCTTTGCGGGCGCAGGGTACTGCCGGTGATCGTCAGCCGCCGCACCATCACCTGTGCAAAATTCAGCTCCACCTTTGGCCCCTGAAGAAAGGCGATCTGCACCAACCGGCCGTCATCGGCGAGGGCCTTGACGTTGCGCGGCAGGTAATCGCCGCCGACCATGTCCAGGATCAGGTCCGCGCCGCCCTCGGCGCGCAGCACCTCCACGAAATCCTCTTCGCGGTAGTTGATCGCCCGCTCGGCCCCGAGCCGCGTGCAGACGCTGCATTTTTCTGCCGACCCGGCGGTTGTGAACACCCGCGCCCCGAAGGCACTGGCAAGCTGGATCGCCGTGGTTCCGATGCCCGACGAGCCGCCATGCACCAGAAAGCGCTCGCCGCCCTTGAGGCCCCCGCGCCCGAACACGTTGGACCAGACGGTGAAGAACGTCTCGGGCAGACAGGCGGCTTCCTTGAGGCCGAGCCCGGATGGAACGGGCAGGCAATGTGCGGCGGGTGTGGCGACATATTCCGCATAGCCGCCGCCGGGCAGCAGCGCGCAGACCTGATCGCCGATCGCCCAACCGCTCACGCCCTCGCCGATCGCCGTGATCTCGCCCGCGCCTTCCAGTCCCGGCAGATCGCTGGCGGTCGGCGGCGGGGCATACATGCCCGCGCGTTGCAGCGCGTCGGGGCGATTTACGCCAGCATAGGCCAGCCGGATCACCACCTCTCCGGCGCGCGGGGCGGGGCGTGGCCGGGTCGTGGGCCGCAGGACCTCCGGCCCTCCGGCCTTGGTGATTTCGACCGCCTGCATCGTCTCGCTCATCGTCGCTCCTTTCGCGTCAGTGCTAGTCGCGCCACCGCCCCGGCATGCCCGTCTGGTGCCGCTCTCGCGGGGCATGAACGCGGCTCAGGATCTTCAGCGGCCCGGCCATCAGGCCGGACAGGATGCGATTGTCGCGCGCCCGGCTTTTCAGTTTCTCGATCTGCATCACACCATCGATCCGCCGGTCCAGAAACTCCCATGTGCGCGTGGCATCCTCACTTTCATCGCCGAGCCAGTAAAGCACCGTGGATGCGTAGACGCCCGCGAGCGTGGCCCGTTTCGTGTACCAGTTCACGTCGTCCGAGGTATCGCCGAGCGCGGTCCAGATGTGGTCACAGGTCCGCCATATGGCCTTGGCCCCGTCCGCGGCATGCTGCGGCAGGGCAAACAGCGTCGTGCCGCGGCGCACCAGCTCGCGGTCCTCGACGACCTCAAGCCGCAGGCGCACTGCAAAGGCGACACGGTCACGAAATCGCATCGCGGTCAGATCGGTCTCGCGCAGCCGCCCGAGCATCGCGCGGTCGCCCTCTTCGTGGAAGGCGAGCGCCAGATCGACGGCACCACGCGGACAGATCGCCGGGATCAGTCCCGGGTCGATACCGGCATCGTCGGCGGCCATCCGCAGGGTCGTGTCGCTCCATCCATCGAAGGGAACATGAAGCTTCGCGGCCTCCAGCAGGCGGGACATCAGCGCTGTGTCGGACATTGTCTTTCCTCTCACCGGTGCGCTCTGGACAAGCCAGAGACGCTTTGTTATGAAAACGCTTCCTGCAATCTATTGCAACTTTAACTTAGGAAGGTGGTGACACCACATGCAGGTTAGTGTTCGCGACAACAATGTCGATCAGGCGCTCCGTGCCCTGAAGAAGAAACTGCAGCGCGAAGGCGTGTTCCGTGAAATGAAGCTCAAGCAACATTTCGAGAAGCCGTCCGAGAAGAAAGCGCGCGAGAAGGCCGAAGCGATTCGGCGTGCCCGGAAGCTGGCGCGCAAGAAAGCGCAGCGCGAAGGGCTTCTCTGAGACCATCCGCCGCAGAATTCGCGACACGAATTGACGACCCCCGGGCAGATGCTTCGGGGGTTTGTCGTTTGTGGGCACGCTTGACTTGAATATCGGCAAATCAGCTTGCCGACGCGTCCACACCGGCCAATTGCGCCGCATCGGCGCGCCGTGCGGCGGCCGCGGCGATCAGGGCGCGAAAGATGCCCATCTGCCGATGCGCGTAAAAGAGATGCTCGGGGTGCCACTGCACGCCGAGGGCAAACGGATCCTCGACCCGTTCGATCGCCTGGATCATGCCGCCCTGATCCCGTGCCGCGACCCGCAACCCCTCGCCCAGCCGGTTCACCGCCTGCGTGTGCAGCGCATTGACCTTCATCGGGTCTGCGCCCGACAGCGCCGCAAGCCGTGTGCCAGCCTCGGGATGTACGGTCTTGCGCGGCAGCACCGTGCGGATGTGATCGCTTGCCTGATAGGTGGCATAGGCATCCTGATGCAGCGTGCCGCCAAGCGCGATGTTGAGCATCTGACTGCCCCGGCAGATGCCCAGAACTGGCTTGGACTGCACGAAAGCGGCCAGCAGGACACCGCGTTCCAGCGCGTCCCGGGCCGGATCGAGCCGCGCCGAGGTGACGATCTGCCCGCCGTAGAGATCGGGCGAAATATCGTCGCCGCCACCGATGATGACCCCGTCGACACTGTCGATATCGGCATTGCGGCCCGCCTGCCACCGCCGGGCGCACCCCCCGGCAAGCCATACGTTGAGCGCGATCAGTGGAAAAATCCGCCAGCCCGACCGGCGCGAGACGGTGACGCCGATCACGGGGCGGTGTCGTGTCATCACCGGTCCAGCCCCGCCGTCTGAAGAATGCGCCCCGACCGTGCCGCCCAGCTTTGCCGGGACAGGGTCAGGATACCGTGATCATCGTTCCAGGCGCGCGACAGCCGATCCAGCAGCGCGCTGTCCTCGGCCACCCGCTCGACCAGCCGCCAGCGGTCCCATTCCCCGGCAAGCGACCAGGTCGGATCGTCGATCCGGCAATCGGGCAGGCGAAAGTGAAAGGTGGGGCGGGCCGACGTCTTGTCGGAAATGGCCGACGCGATCCGCTCGGGCTCGAAATGCGCGAATATCGGAAGCATGTCGAGGCCCCGGTTCCGGCTTGGCGTCAACGCCAGATAAAGGCCGGTGACATGATCGCGCGTCGCCTCCGGCCCCGCCTTGCTAAGCGCACGCACGAATTCCGTGGGATAGGGATCGGTGAACGGCAGAAGGCGGCGCGCGTCGTCGATGGGATTGTCGGTGCGCAACCAGTCCTCGATCAGCGCGTAGGCCAGAAGCGGGCGCACGATATCGGCATCGCACTCGCTGGCGATCTCGATATTGAGATGCACGCCAAAGCCGAAGAACCAGCCCGCCCCGCTGCCCAATGCGCCCGCCGCGCGCAGGGCCTCGCGAAGTTCGTCCAGACGCGCGAGGCCCGGCATATCGAGCGGTTTCGTCACGATCTCGACCGGCACCACCTCGCGCCCCAGATCGAGCGCCTGATCGCGCAATCGGCTTTGCTGGGCCTTGCGCAGGAAGATGTCGAGATAGATGTCGAGCGTTCCGATTTCGCTGTCCTCGACACGCCAGATATGGCTGTCGATCTGCACCGCCCGCCCGTTCAGGAAGGTCGCACAAAGGTCAGCCGCATCCGCCTCGGACAGCCCGCCGAATTCGATTTCGATCCCCACGAGACGCGCAACACCATCCGCGTTGAGAGGCTGCGGCAGAGGCGCGAAACCCGCCACTGATCAGATGCCCGCCTCGGTGGCGATCTGCGCACGGCTTTTGCGAACCCGCTCTGTATCGGATTTGAGCTGCCCGCAGGCGGCCATGATATCCTCGCCGCGCGGGGTGCGGATCGGGCTGGCATAACCGGCCTTGTAGATGATGTCGGCAAAGCGCTGGATGCGGTCCCAGTCGCTGCGCTGATGCGGCGCGCCGGGCCATTCGTTGAACGGGATCAGGTTGATCTTGGCCGGGATGCCCTTGATCAGCTCGATCAGGCGGCGCGCATCTGCGTCGCTGTCATTCACGTCCTTGAGCATGACATATTCGAAGGTGATCCGCTCGGAATTGGACAGGCGCGGATACTCCCGCAGGGCGCTCAGCAGCGTCTCGATGTTCCATTTGCGATTGATCGGCACCAGCCGGTCGCGCACCTCGTCGGTGGTGGCGTGAAAGGACACCGCCAGCAGGCACCCGATCTCTTCGGCGGTCCGGGCAATCTCCGGCACCACACCCGAGGTCGACAGCGTGATGCGGCGACGCGACAGCGATATGCCCTCGCCGTCCATCGCGATCTTCATGGCGTCGCGCACGTTCTCGAAATTATAAAGCGGCTCGCCCATGCCCATGAGCACGATATTGCTCAGAAGGCGCGGATGCTCGCCCGCCCCCTCGCCGGGGCGCGGCCACTCATTCAGGTCGTCGCGGGCCAGCATGACCTGACCGATGATCTCGCCGGCCGTCAGGTTGCGCACCAGTTTCTGCGTGCCGGTATGACAGAACGAACAGGTCAGCGTGCATCCGACCTGGCTTGAGATGCAAAGCGTGCCGCGATCGGTTTCGGGGATATACACCACCTCGACCTCGTGCCCGCCAGCGATCCGCACGAGGTATTTGCGGGTGCCGTCCGCGCTGACCTGACGGCTGACCATTTCGGGGATCTCGATCACGAATTTCTCGGCGAGATCCGCGCGATAGGCCTTTGCCAGATTGGTCATCGCGTGGAAATCGCGCACGCCCCATTGATAGATCCACTGCCAGATCTGGTTCACACGCATCTTCGCCTGCTTTTCCGGCGTGCCATGCGCGATCAGCAACTCGCGCATCCGCGCGCGCGTGATGCCGACCAGATTGATCGGCCCGTCGGGCAGCTTGCGGGGGATCGTCATCACGTCCTGGGTGATCGGGGCGGTCTGGGTCATGGCTCTTTCGCGCAACTGGTTGAATGCCGGATACATAAGGCTCTTTGCGCGATTCCGAAACCTCTAGGTGCGAGACGCCGCGTCTTGTCCCATTTTCGCCACCGGCACGTGGCACGGACAGCTGACGACGTGGTCGTTCACCATGCCCACGGCCTGCATGAAGGCATAAACGATGGTCGGCCCGCAAAACTTGAAGCCTCTTTTCTTCAGATCCTTTGAAATCTCGGCGGACAGATCGGTCTGGGCGGGAACCTCCGCCAGCGTCCGCCAGCGGTTCTGGATGGGCACCCCATTGACACGGTCCCAGAGATACCTGTCAAAGCCCTGCTCGGCCTCGATCCGTTGCCACGCCCGCGCATTGCCGATGGTCGCCTCGATCTTGCCCCGATGCCGGATGATGCCCGGATCGGCCAGCAGCCGCGCGACCTCGGCCTCGTCCCACGTGGCGATGACACGCGGATCAAAGCCCTCGAAGGCGGTGCGGAAGTTGTCGCGCTTGCGCAGGATGGTGAGCCAGGACAGCCCGGCCTGAAACCCGTCAAGCACGAGCTTCTCCCAAAGCGCGCGACTGTCATGTTCGGGCACGCCCCATTCGGTGTCGTGATAGGCCTCGTAAAGCGGGTCCGCGCCGACCCAACCGCAACGCTCCATGCCCATCCCCCCTCGTGATCCATTCATTCAAATTGATCCTTTAAACGGTCCTTAAGGGATATGCAGCACCCTGCGAACAGATCAGAGGCGGAGGGCCGGATGGCGCAGAAACGGGAAACGGGCAACGGTGCGGTCGGGCGCGACGATCCGGTGTCCAGCGCGGTTGCCGGGCGGGACCGGTCGGTGATCGACATGGTCGATCAGGCGGTGCGGCACAGCCAGGTGATGCTCGCCTATCAGGCGATCGTCACGGCCGGCCAGCCGGACAGGCCCGCCTTTTACGAAGGATTGATCCGCGTCCTGGATGCGACCGGGCGCGTGATCCCCGCACGCGACTTCATCGAACAGATCGAGGTGATGGAAACCGGCCGCGTCATCGACTGTCTCGCCTTGCAGAACGGCTTGCGCATGCTGGCCAAATATCCCGACCTGCGATTGTCCATCAACATGTCGGCGCGCTCCATCGGCTATGCGCGCTGGATGCGGATCCTCGAAAAGGGCCTTGGCGCCGATCCGACCATCGCCGAACGGCTGATTCTCGAAATCACCGAAAGCTCCGCCATGCAGGTGCCCGAACTGGTGACCGGCTTCATGGCCCGCTTTCAAAAACAGGGGGTAAGCTTCGCGCTCGACAATTTCGGGGCCGGCTTCACATCGTTCAAGTTTCTCAAGACGTTCTATTTCGACATCCTGAAGATCGACGGCACCTTCATCCGCGATATTGCCAATGATGCCGACAATCAGGTGCTGACCGCCGCCATGATGAATATCGGTCGCCAATTCGACATGGTCACCGTCGCGCAGAATGTCGAGAAACAGGCCGATGCCGCATACCTCACCGCGCTCGGGATCGATTGCATGCAAGGATACCGGTTCGGTGCGCCGACCGTGCGCCCGCCATGGCTGGCCTCCGATCCGGAGCGGGCGCGGGCGTGACGACCGTCTCACAGGTCTGAGGGGAAATCTCCGCCGTTGCCGAAGCCGGGGGCTTGCGGTATGACCGGACAGAGCGTCGAAGCGTCGCAGTCCCTTGGGAGAACCGCGCGCGCGACAATTCGGTCGAATACAGTTTGTGGGAGGCACACATGACCAACGTAGTAATCGCATCCGCGGCACGCACCGCCGTCGGATCTTTCGGCGGCGCGTTCGCCACCACACCGGCACATGATCTCGGTGCGGCCGTCCTCGCGGAGGTCGTGGCGCGCGCCGGTGTGGACAAGTCCGAGGTCAGTGAAACAATTCTCGGTCAGGTCCTCACCGCGGCCCAGGGTCAGAACCCGGCCCGTCAGGCGCATGTGAATGCCGGGCTTCCCATCGAATCCGCCGCGTGGAGCATCAACCAGGTCTGCGGGTCGGGGTTGCGCGCCGTCGCGCTTGGCGCCCAGCATATCCAGCTTGGCGATGCCGCCATCATCTGCGCCGGCGGTCAGGAAAGCATGACGCTCAGCCCGCATGCCGCGCATCTGCGCGCGGGCCACAAGATGGGCGACATGAAATATATCGACACGATGATTCGCGATGGTCTGTGGGATGCGTTCAACGGCTATCATATGGGCCAGACCGCAGAGAATGTCGCGGCCCAGTGGCAGATCACCCGCGAGGCACAGGACGAATTCGCGGTCGCCAGCCAGAACAAGGCCGAAGCGGCGCAAAAGGCCGGCAAGTTCGACGACGAGGTGATCGCGTTCACCGTCAAGACCCGCAAGGGCGACATCGTGGTCGACAAGGACGAATATATCCGCCACGGCGCGACAATCGACGGGATGCAGAAGATGCGCCCCGCCTTCACCCAGGACGGCACTGTCACCGCCGCGAACGCGTCCGGCCTCAATGACGGGGCCGCCGCAACCCTTTTGATGAGCGCCGACGAGGCCGAGCGCCGCGGGATCGAGCCGTTGGCGCGAATCGCCTCCTATGCCACGGCCGGGGTCGATCCCAAGATCATGGGTGTCGGTCCGATCAATGCCAGCCGCAAGGCGCTGGAAAAGGCCGGGTGGTCCGTCGGCGACCTCGACCTCGTCGAGGCGAACGAGGCGTTTGCCGCGCAGGCCTGTGCGGTGAACAAGGACATGGGCTGGGATCCGTCGATCGTGAACGTCAATGGCGGAGCCATCGCCATCGGCCACCCGATCGGGGCGTCCGGCTGCCGCGTTCTCAACACGCTGCTGTTCGAGATGAAGCGCCGTGACGCCAAGAAGGGTCTGGCCACCTTGTGCATCGGTGGCGGCATGGGCGTCGCGCTTTGCGTCGAACGTCCCTGATCGCGTGATCTTCGCGCACCGAGTTTGTGAAAGGGTGCCACATCCGGCACCCTTTCGTCAGGGACCGGTCGCGATGCGCTGCAAAAAGACGCCGCCATCGCGCAACATTATTGCGGAGCGCACCGCAAACCGATAACCAAAGCAATGAAACACAGCCAGATTGGAGGAGATATCATGGCAAGAACCGCACTCGTCACCGGAGGATCACGCGGGATCGGCGCCGCCATTTCGAAAGCGCTCAAGGAGGAAGGCTATTCCGTCGCCGCCACCTATGCCGGCAATGATGACGCCGCAGCCAAGTTCACCGAAGAGACGGGCATCAAGACCTACAAGTGGAACGTTGGCGATTACGACGACTCCAAGGCCGGTATCGCCAAGGTCGAATCAGACCTTGGTCCGATCGAGATCGTCGTGGCGAATGCCGGCATCACCCGCGACGCGCCCTTTCACAAGATGACGCCACAGCAGTGGAAAGAGGTGATCGACACCAACCTCACAGGCGTGTTCAACACCATCCACCCGGTCTGGCCCGGCATGCGCGAGCGTGGCTTTGGTCGGGTCGTCGTGATCTCTTCGGTCAACGGCCAGAAGGGCCAGTTCGCCCAGACAAACTATGCCGCGACGAAAGCGGGCGATCTCGGCATCATCCGCAGCCTTGCACAGGAAGGCGCCGCGAAAGGCATCACGGCGAACGCGGTCTGCCCGGGCTATATCGCCACGGAAATGGTCATGGCGGTCCCCGAGAAGGTGCGCGAGGCGATCATCGGGATGATTCCCACCGGTCGTCTTGGCGAGCCCGAGGAAATCGCGCGCTGCGTTCGGTTCCTCGTCTCCGACGATGCGAGTTTTATCAACGGCTCCACGATTTCGGCCAATGGTGGCCAGTTCTTCTCCTGATCCCGTCATGCAAATGGGGCCGGCCCTGTCGGACCGGCCCCTGATTGAATGGCGTTTCTGTCAGGCGTTTTCCGACAATCGTTCAATTTCCTGCTTGATTTTCAACTTCTGCTTCTTGAGCTCGGCGATCTCCAGCGTGCTGGTGCCGGGCGCGCGTTGCACCTGTTCCACCTGTTCAGAGAGCGCGTGATGTTTCTTCCGCAGTTCCTCGATATGCGAACTCAAGCTCATGTGCAGTCTCCTCTATAAAGGGTGTCTGTCTATCAGACATGTAAACTGCAGCACATTTTTACAATCCTGTCACGCTGCGCCTGCGACATGAGCAAAAGTTTTCCAATACCATTTTCCACAATTCAGGCAGAGAATGGCAACGCTGCCGCATCCCTGAGCACGGCGGTCGTGGCCGGTGTATAATCCTCGCCATCCCGTTCATGCGTCGTGCCGGCGTGCAGACACCAGCGATCATGCAGGTGAAGGGCCGCCCGACCCCCCTTGCGCCCGCGCATCAGAACAAGCCGCGCCGCCCGGCCCGACCGTGGCGCAAGCGGCAAAAGCTCCAGCGATCCCAGATGCGCCGACATCGCGCCCATCAGGTCGGGCACCCGGTCCGCGCGCTGTATCATCGTGACTAGCCCCTTGGGCGCGACGCGCCGCGCCGCCGCGGCGACCCAATCGGCCAGGGGCAGGCGCTCGCCAAGGCCTTGCTCGCGGCCCGCATCACGCGCGGCGGTGCCCGATTCGCGGTCGAAGAAGGGCGGGTTCGCCACCACGTGATCGAACTGGCGTTGCCGCAAGGCGTGCGGCATGGTCCCGACATCGCCGGTCAGGACCTCCAGGTCGATGCCGTTCCCCGCCGCATTGCGCTGCGCGAGATCCGCATAGCCGGGCTGCACCTCCAGCCCCGCAAGTGTCAGTCCCGGCACCCGCACCCCCAGACACAACGCCACGATACCGGAGCCACAGCCCAGATCGAGCACGCTCTGCCCCCGATGCGCCGGGATGCTGGCCGCCAGCAGAACGGGATCGATCCCGGCGCGATAGCCCTTGAGGGGCTGCGCGACCACCAGACGCCCGCCGAGAAAGGCATCATCGCCAAGCTCGTCCTCGGAAAATGGCTCAGTCCTCAAGCCAGAACCCGTTATCGAGAAGCGCCTCTCGCGCATCCTCGTAATCGGCATCCGGCACCATCAGGCGGCGCGGGAAAATCCCGATGGAACCTTCGAGGATGCTCATATTTACGTCCATTTCAAAGCAGTCTATACCCTCGCCCTGAAGAAGCGCCTGAGCGAAAGCCATCGATGCGGGATCGTTCGTGCGAAGAAGCAGTTTCATGAGGCTGACATAAGGGTACCGCGGGCTAATTGTCGAGCGGTACTGACAGGAGATCGATGGGATTGGACGACGCCGCAACCAAACCGCATGACGCCTTGTCCGCACATCTCAGCGACAAGATGGCGGCGGTCAACGCCCTCATCCGCGAGCGCATGGCGTCCCGCCACGCCCCCCGCATCCCCGAGGTCACCGCGCATCTGGTCGAGGCCGGCGGCAAGCGGCTGCGGCCCCTACTGACACTGGCGAGCGCCGATCTGTGCGGGTACAGGGGCACGCATGACGTGAACCTGGCCGCGACGGTGGAATTCATCCATACCGCGACGCTTCTGCATGACGATGTGGTGGACAAGAGCGCACAGCGGCGCGGACGCCCGACGGCGAACCTGCTTTACGACAACAAGTCGAGCGTTCTGGTGGGTGATTACCTTTTTGCCCGCGCGTTCCAGTTGATGGTCGAGCCCGGATCGATCCGCGTGCTCGACATCCTGTCGAACGCCTCGGCCACGATTGCCGAGGGCGAGGTGCTGCAACTGACCGCGGCCCGCGATCTGCGCACCGACGAGGGCGTGTATCTGCAGGTGGTACGCGGCAAGACGGCGGCGCTTTTTTCGGCGGCGACCGAGGTGGGGGGCGTCATCGCCGGCGCGCCAGAAGAGCAGATCAGCGCCCTTTTCAGATACGGCGACGCGCTTGGCATCGCGTTTCAGATCGTCGACGATCTGCTGGATTACGAGGGCGATTCCTCGGCCACGGGAAAGAACGTGGGGGACGATTTCCGCGAACGAAAGCTGACCCTGCCGGTGATCAAGGCTGTGGCAGAGGCGACTGACGACGAGCGCGCGTTCTGGAAACGCACCATCGAAAAGGGTGATCAGCGCGATGGCGATCTGGAGCACGCGCTCGCTTTGCTGCACGCCCATGACGCGCTCGACCGGACACGCGCCGATGCCAAGGGCTGGATCGACGCGGCGCGCGGATCCTTGCAGGCCCTGCCCGAGCATCCGGTGCGCGACATGCTCGACGGTCTCGCCGATTACGTGGTCGCGCGGATCAACTGAGCCGGCAAGGCGCGATCCACCAGTCAGGATGCGCGCGTGTCAGCGTCTCTGCCGCCTCGTGGGCGCTCTGCGGATCTGGATAGAGGCCGAAACAGGTCGCCCCCGATCCCGACATGCGCGCAAGGCGGCAGTCCGGCGTGGCCGCGATCTGCCGCAAGACGTCCGCGATCACCGGGGCCTGTGCCGTCGCCGGCACCTCGAGGTCATTGCGCCCGGTCGCAAGCCAGCGGGTGAGGTGCTCCGCCGTCTCGAACCTCGGCAATTCTGTCGGCATCGCGGGATTGTCTCGGTGTTCCAGCCGTTTGAAGATCGCGGGCGTCGAGATGCTGACGCCCGGATTGACCAGAACGGCATCCAGCGTCGGCATGCCGTGTAGCGGCGTCACATCCTCGCCGATCCCCCGCATCCGGGCCGCGCGGGCCAGAAGGCAGACCGGCACATCCGCCCCGAGCGACACGACGTCCCCCGGAAGGCCCGCCCCCGTCATGCGCGACAGCGCGCGCAGACAGGCCGCCGCATTGCTGGAGCCACCGCCGATGCCGGCCGCGACAGGCAGATGCTTTTCCAGCGTGATCGCGGCCTCTGCCCCGATCAGCGCGGCCGCCCGCATCACGAGGTTATCCGGCCCCACCGGCACCGCGCCCGCCCGAGGGCCCCGCAGATCCAGCCGCAACGCGCCCGGGGCCACGGTCAGGCGGTCCCCGATATCGGCGAACATCACGACCGAATCGAGCAGATGATAGCCATCCGCCCGCAGTCCGGTCACGTGCAGCGTCAGATTGACCTTCGCCGGAGCCGGTTCACTGATCGGAGGGGGCGGCATCCGCGGCTTTCAGCGGCTCTGCGCCTTCTTCCTCGAGCACCGCGTCCAGACCGACGGCCAGTTTTCGACGCACGCGGTCGGGTTCGAGATCCGGCGACGGATCGCTTTCATGCAGGGACAGCGCACGCTTCCATTGAAACCGCGCCTCGGCCTTGCGGTCGACGGCCCAGAGCACATCGCCAAGATGGTCGTTGATCACCGGATCGGTCGGCATCAGTTCGGCGGCGCGTTCCATGTGAACGATGGCTTCGTCGTAACGCCCGAGCCGGTAGAGCGCCCAGCCAAGGCTGTCGACGATATAGCCGCTTTCGGGCTGCTCCGCGACGGCCCGTTCGATCATGTCGAGCGCCTCGTCGAAATGAATGCCCTTTTCCACCATCGAATAGCCGAGATAGTTGAGCACCTGCGGATGACCGGGATTGAGTTCGAGCGCGCGTCGGAAATCCGCCTCTGCCTCCTCCCAGTTGTCCTGCCGTTCATGGCTGATGGCGCGGGCATAATGGACGAACCATTGTGGATTGTCGCGTTCCGTCAACAGCTCTATGGCGCGGTCGTAGGACGTGACGGCGTCGGCGTATTGTTCCTGCGTGCGGTACAGATCTCCGGCGGCGACATGCACGTCGGCAAGCTCGGGATAGGTCTGCACCAATTGGTCGAGCACCTCGATCGCAGCGTCCGGCCTGTCGTCGCGACGCAGCACCTCGGCCCGGCCAAGCTCGGCCACATGGTAGGACGGGTGATCTCGCGGCACCTTCTTGTAGGCGGCGATGGAGAGGTCGTACTGCTCCATGCTTTCCAGCAATTCGGCGACGGTGATGATTGCATCCACATGGCCCGGTCTGATGGCCTCGGCGACGCGGGCATAGAGCAGCACGAACTCGTCGGTGGCGTCCTGCCGCAACGCACGGGCGAGCGAAAAGAAGACCTCGGCCACGCCATCCCGGGGGCTGCGGATCAAGTCGAACGGCACGGCATCCTCGGCGGCGACCCGCGCCCGCAAGTCGGCGACCTGCGGGTCGGGATCGTTGCCGAAGGTGGCGTCGATCACCTCGACCGCGCGCTGGTGCTGGCCAAGCTGGCTGAGGATCTGCGCCCATGCCATGACCCCGCGCCGGGTCTGCTGGACCGGCCCGTCTCCATCGCCGGAAAACACCTGATCGGCAGCCTCGAAATCGCCGACCGAGGCCAGGGCGAGCGCCTTGTGATAAAACGCGAAACTGCGCAGGCCGCGTTCCTCTGCCACGGCGTCGAACGCTGCAAGCGCCTCGGTCACGTCACCCGCGCCGAGATGGGCCCAGGCGGTGAGCAATCCATCCGCGAGATCCCCGGCCCCGCGCATGTCCTCGACCCGCGCGATCAGCGCATCCCAGTCCTCGTTGCGGGTCTCCTCGGCGATCAGCGTGATCTGCGCCACCTGACTGCGCAGGTCATCGTCTTCCATCTTGCGGGCAACGGCGATGGCCCGGTCGATCTGGCCAAGCGCGAGATAGGCCACGGTCGCATTTTCAAGCAGGGCCGGGTTCGACGAATCGAGCGTCAGGGCCTGTGCGTAATATTTGGCAGCGGCCGAGAAATCGCCCGTGGTCCGCGCCTGTCGCGCGGCGAGATAGGCCCCGGAGGGGTCCTGCGCCACGGCGGGCACGGCAACCGCCTGCAACAGTGCGGACAGCACGACGGCGGAGATGAATCTGGTTGTCAAGAGGACCTGCCTTTTCTCACCGCGGTTGACGGGATGTCTAGTATGATGGTCACGGCAACGCAATGCGGCACATCCGATCCGATCCGCCGCATCGCGCACCTTACATGTTGGGATAGTTCGGGCCGTCGCCGCCCTGCGGCACGGACCACGTGATGTTCTGGCTGGGATCCTTGATGTCGCATGTCTTGCAATGCACGCAGTTCTGGAAGTTGATCACGAACCGCGCGTCCTTGCCCTCTTCCTTGACCACCTCGTAGACGCCCGCCGGGCAATACCGCTGCGCCGGTTCGGCATAGTCCGGCAGGTTCACCGAGATCGGCACCTCCGGGTCCTTGAGCCGAAGATGGACGGGCTGGTTTTCCTCGTGATTGGTCATCGAAAAGCTGACATTGGTCAGCCGGTCAAAGCTCAGCTTGCCGTCGGGCTTGGGATAGTCGATCTTGGCATGATCTGCGGCGCGCCCTGTTGCCGCCGCGTCCGACTTGCCATGTCCAAGCGTGCCGAGAACGCTGAACCCGGCCGTGTTGGTCCACATGTCGACCCCGCCAAGCGTCAGCGACGCGACGAGCCCGTATTTCGACCAGAGCGGTTTGACGTTGCGGACCTTTTTGAGATCCGCGCCGATGGCCCCGTTTCGCACGTCGCTCTCATAGGCGGTCAACTCGTCGCTCTGACGCCCCTCGGTCAGTGCCGCATGCGCAGCCTCGCCCGCCGCTTTTCCCGACAGCATGGCATTGTGGTTGCCCTTGATGCGCGGCACGTTGACCATGCCCGCCGAGCAGCCCAGAAGCGCCACGCCGGGTGCCACCATCTTGGGCAATGATTGCCAGCCGCCCTCCGAGATCGCCCTTGCGCCGTACGCCACGCGTTTGCCGCCCTCCAGAAGCTCGGCCACCATCGGGTGATGCTTGAAACGCTGGAATTCCATGTAGGGGTAAAGGTGCGGGTTCTCGTAATTCAGATGCACCACGAAGCCGACATAGACCTGATTGTTTTCAAGGTGATAGATGAACGACCCGCCACCGGCATTCTTGCCGAGCGGCCAGCCCATCGTATGCGTCACAGACCCCTCGCGATGCTTGGCGGGGTCCACTTCCCAGATCTCTTTCATGCCGAGGCCGTATTTCTGCGGTTCTTTGCCGGCAGACAGATCGAATTTCGCGATGACTTCCTTGGACAGCGATCCGTGGACACCTTCGGACAGGAAGACGTACTTGCCCAGCAATTCCATTCCCGGCTCGTAATTGGGGCCGGGCGTGCCGTCGGGGTTGCGGCCGAACTCGCCGGCGACGACGCCCCGCACCTCGCCGTTTTCGCCGTAAATCACTTCGGAGCAGGACATGCCGGGGAAAATCTCGACGCCAAGCTCTTCGGCCTGTTCGGCCATCCAGCGGCAGACATTGCCCATCGAGACGATGTAATTGCCATGGTTGTTCATCAGCGGCGGCATCGGCCAGTTGGGGATGCGCACCTTGCCGCCCTCGCCCAGCATGTAGAAATTGTCGTCGGTCACGGGCGTGTTGAGCGGCGCTCCCTTCTCTTTCCAATCGGGGATGAGCGCATCGAGACCGCACGGGTCGAGCACCGCCCCCGACAGGATATGCGCGCCCACCTCCGAGCCCTTCTCCAGCACGACAACCTCGCGGTCCGCGTCAAGCTGCTTGAGCCGGATCGCCGCCGACAGCCCGGCCGGCCCGGCCCCGACGATGACGACATCATATTCCATCGCTTCGCGCGTCACATCCGTCATGGGCATTTCCTTTCCTTGCGGCGCGACCTTTCATGTAGTCAGCGCAGGTGGCTTGGCGAGGATCTTTAGCCACGCCATATCGCGGAGGTCAAACGAAACACGGCGTCAGACCTGCCGCAAACCGGTGATTCGGCACTGCACGATGCCCGAATCCGCCGACCCGCCCGATCCGCTCTTGCAATCGCGTCCCACCTTCGTGCAAACTTTTCGAAATGGTGACACGAGACTGACGGGGCCAGCGGACACGCGGCCCCTATTTGAATATGGACACGTGAAATGGAAAAGATCCCGATGACCGCCGGCGGCCACGGCGCGGTGGAAAAAGAGCTCAAGCAGCTCAAGTCGGTCGAGCGGCCGAACATCATCCGCGCCATCTCCGAGGCGCGCGAACACGGCGATCTCAGCGAGAATGCCGAGTATCATTCCGCCAAGGAGAAGCAGTCTTTCATCGAGGGGCGCATCAAGGAGCTCGAGAGCATCCTCAGCCTCGCCGAGGTGATCGACCCGAAAAAACTGTCCGGGCCGATCAAGTTCGGGGCGACGGTCACGCTTGTCGACGAGGATACCGATCAGGAAAAGACCTATCAGATCGTGGGCGAGCATGAGGCCAGTATCGAGAATGGTCTGCTGAACATGAAGTCGCCGATCGCCCGGGCGCTGATCGGCAAGGAGGAGGGCGACAGCGTCGAGGTCCATACGCCCGGCGGCGATCGCGCCTACGAAATCCTGAAGGTCGCGTATATTTGACGGGCAATCGGCCATGGTCCTGTGCGGCCCTCATGCCGTGAATACCGGACGCGATGGCGCAGGCAGGTGGGATCAAGTGACATCGGTCGAACGCGGCACTCTTCTGTTTTCCGGTCTGTGGGTTCTCGGCATCGTGCCGGTGTTCGTGTTGAGCGCACCGGGCGACGGGACCGGTGGAGCGGTCTACGCGGGCATGGCCCTGTTATGCGGACTGTTGCCACCGGCGATCGCCTGGGTCGGGCTGATGCTGGCGCGCGCGATCCGGGTTGTCCGGGAGGAAACCGACAGGCTTGAAGACGCGATCGACGAGCTCCACGATGTTTGCGGGCATGACCCCGGTGACCGGGCAGCCGACCAGAGCGTGCTGCAAAAGCTCGATCAGATCGCCACCGCGCAGCGCAATGTCGAGACCGCGGTGACCGCGCTGCGTGCGGCGCGCGATCAGAGCGTCGAGCGGCCACGCCCCGCGCCGGAGCCCGCACCGCCTGCGAATGACCATCAGGTCGCGCTGCCGCTCGACATTCCAACGGAAGCGGCGCAGGGTGGGCTGTCGCGGTCAGACTTCCTCAAGGCATTGAATTTCCCGGAAAACCTGGACGATACTGCGGGCTTCACCGCGCTGCGACGCGCGACGCGGGACCGCTCGGCTGCGCTGATGATCCGCGCCGCGCAGGACATCCTGACACTGATGTCCCAAGATGGCGTCTACATGGACGATCTGACCCCCGACATGACGCATCCGGATGTCTGGCGGTCCTTCGCCGGCGGCGAGCGCGGGCGCACGATCGCGGCCCTCGGGGGCGTGCGGGACCGGTCGGCATTGGACGTGGTGGCGACGCGCATGAAGCAGGATGCGATCTTTCGGGATGTCGCCCATCACTTCCTGCGTCTGTTCGACCGGATGCTCACCGACTTTGCGCAAACCGCGAGCGATACCGAGATCTCGGAGCTTTCCGAGACCCGCACCGCGCGGGCCTTCATGCTACTGGGTCGGGTCGTGGGTATCTTCGACTGACATCCCGCGCGTGATGCAAGGTGCTGTTATATATAGCCTTTGTATCTTTCGGCATGGTCCGGCACGCAACTTTGCGGCGTCTATTGCCCCCGCTGCAATTCCGCGTCATGATATCGTGTCGAAAGGGTGGAGCGATGCGCAAATTTCTCGTGGTCCTAGATGACAGTCGCGAATGTCTCAACGCCATGCGTTTCGCGGCGATGCGCGCGGCCAATACCAAGGGCGGTGTCGAAATCCTCGCGATCATCCCGCCGGAAGAGTTCAATCACTGGATCGGCGTGGGCGACATCATGCGCGAGGAACAGCGCGACCGGATCGAGGCCCATTTCGAGGTCTTCGCGAAGTGGATGCGCGACAAGCACGGCATTGATCCCGAACTGGTCATTCGCGAGGGCGAGCCGGTGGCCGAGATCATGGCACAGGTCAGCGAGGACGATCAGATCGGCGTGCTGGTGCTGGGTGCGGGCTCTGACAAGAAGGGGCCGGGGCCGCTGGTCACGCAGCTCACCAAGAATGCGGGATCGCTGCCCATGCCGATCACCATCGTCCCCGGCGACCTGAGCAAGGAGCGGCTGGAGGCGATCACCTGAGCGATGCCACGGCGCGACATGAACGCAAACCCGCGCCGGTTTTTGCAAAACTCCCGGTGTCCGGTGCGGTGGCGCAAGACATGATTAACGTGGCCGATGACAGGGTGACAGGGCAGGATGCACCGACCTCGGCCAGTTTGGAATCGTTCCAAACTCTTGACTCGCGCCTCCGGCAGGCGCATATCTGAAAGCAAGCACGAAAGGGCGCGTCCATGTTTATCCAGACCGAATCCACCCCCAATCCCGCAACCCTGAAATTCCTGCCAGGGCAAGCCGTGCTCGAGGCCGGCACGGCCGATTTCCCGACCGCGGAAGGCTCCGAAGCATCGCCGCTTGTGGCGCGCATCTTCAAGGTGCCGGGTGTCGCGGGCGTGTTCCTGGGCAATGATTTCGTCACCGTGACCAAGGCCGGTGACATCGAATGGGACCATATCAAGCCGGCGATCCTCGGCGCGATCATGGAGCATTTCCAGTCGGGCCAACCGGTGATGACGACCGAGGGCGGCGGCGCCTCCGGCCACGCCGAGCACAGCGGCGAGGACTCCGAGATCGTCGGTCAGATCAAGGATCTTCTCGACACCCGTGTCCGGCCGGCCGTGGCGCAGGATGGCGGCGACATCACCTTTCACGGGTTCGAGCGGGGCGTGGTCTATCTGCACATGCAGGGGGCCTGCGCAGGTTGCCCGTCCTCGACCATCACCCTGAAGATGGGGATCGAGAACCTGCTGCGTCACTACATCCCCGAGGTGACAGAAGTGCGCCCGATTGGCATGTGAGCCATTGATACTCGGGTTCGACACCGCGGCCGCACATTGTGCGGCTGCTTTGCTTTCGGGCGACCGGATCGTCGCCGTCAGGTCCGAGGAGATGGCACGCGGACAGGCGGAACGGCTGATGCCACTTCTGCAGGACATGCTGGCCTCGCAGGGGGTGGCGTGGCGTGATCTGTCGCGGATCGGCGTGGGAATCGGCCCCGGCAACTTCACCGGGATCCGCATTTCGGTTTCGCTGGCACGGGGCCTTGCGCTCGGCCTCGGCATTCCCGCAATCGGGGTGAGCACGCTTGACGCGATCCTCGCCGGCACGGAATCCGGCACCCCTTGCGTACCGGCCCCGCGCGGGCAGGCCTATGTTCAGACGGACGCGGGCCAACCGCGCCTTGTGGCTCTCGACAAGGTCGAACAGCCCGTGCTGCCACCCGTGCCCGGCGACCTCGTCCAGGCCATCGCGCGCCTTGCCGCATTGGCCCCCGAGGACAGCCCGGGCCCCGCGCCGCTCTACGTCCGGCCCGCCGATGCAGCAAGGGCGCGCGACGCACCGCCCCGCATCCTGGATGACGCCTGAGGCGATGGCCGTCACCCATGCCCGCGCCTTCGCGGGACATGGGCGGGCGTGGTCCGCGGCCGAGTTTCGCGACCTGTTGCGCAGCGATCATGTCTTTTCAATCGGCGACGCGCACGTCTTCGCCCTGGCACGAGTGGTTCTCGACGAAGCGGAGCTTCTGACGCTGGCGACCGATCCTGCGCATCGGCGCGCGGGGCGCGCACGCGCGTGCCTGACCGCCTTCGAGGCGCAGGCGGCGGCGCGCGGCGCAGTCTCGGCCTTTCTCGAAGTGGCCGAGGATAACGCGGCAGCCCGTGCCCTCTACCGCGCAGCAAACTACCGCGAGGTGGGCCGCCGAAAGGGCTATTACACAGCCTCGGATGGCAAGCCCGTCGATGCGCTGGTGCTGGTAAAGACGCTGCGGTGACGCCGGCTCAGCCAAGCGCCGCCCGGATCCGGTCCCAATGCTCAGGCGGTCCCGCAAGCCCAAGCCGCAGCCAGTGGCGGGACCAGGGAAAGACCCGCGACCAGATGTGATGCCGCGCCAGATGCTCCTGCGCGGCTGTGGCATCGGACGTGGCATAGGTCCGGAATAGCGGCGTGCCGCCGACCAGCGACCATCCCGCGCGCGCCGCCACGGCATCGAGCCGGGCCGCGTCCCGTGCCAGCCGCGCGCAGGTCTGCCGGTGCCAGTCGCGATCCCCGAGCGCCTGTCGCCCGACCTCGATCGCCGGGCCAGAGACCGGCCACGGTCCGGCCAGCGCGTCAAGCCGTGCCGCCACCCCTGCCCCGCTGAGCACGAAGCCGAGCCGCAGACCGGCCAGCCCGTAGAACTTGCCGAACGACCGCAGGACGATCACGTTGTCCGAGGCGTCGTGCAGCAGCGGGGCGAGCGACAGATCCGGGTCCGGATCGGCAAAGCTTTCATCGACCACTAGCAGCCCCACCTGTCCGGCAAGTGCCATCAGCCGCTTCGGGTCGTGCCGCGCCCCGTCGGGATTGTTGGGGTTGACCACGACCGCGCAATCGGCCCCGTTCAGGGCCTGCAGCGTGTCCACCTCCTCAACCGTCCAGCCACAGGCGCGCAGGGCGGCGGCATGCTCGTTATAGGTCGGGATCAGCACCCGCGCGACGCCTGCCCCAGCCAGATGCGGCACCGCCTGGATCGCGGCCTGCGCCCCGGCCAGCGGGGTGACATGCGCGCGCGTCGCATAACACGCCGCCGCCACCGCGCGCAGGGCGTCCATATCGCTTTGCGTGGGCAGCGCTGTGAAGGCCCGCGCGTCGAGATCCGGCACCGGATAGGCCAGCGGATTGATTCCCGTCGACAGGTCAATCCAATGCGCCGCGTCGCCTCCATGTCGGCGCATCGCGGCGTCGAGATTGCCGCCATGGTCACGGGGTTCACGCGTCATGCCGCCTTAGAACAGCCAAATCAGGCCGAGCGCAAGCGCCAGAAGCGCCATGGCCCGCGCATAGAGCGATAGGGCGCGGTGCAGATCCTGCGGGCCGGGATCAGGGGCCTGCGGGTTGAGCCACGGCTCGTCGCTGATCTTCGGGCCATAGGCGCGCGGCCCCGACAGGCGCAGGCCGAGCGCACCGGCCATCGCCGCCTCGGGCCAGCCTGCATTGGGCGACCGGTGGCGCCGCGCATCGCGCCACATGACGCGGCAGGCCCCGATGGCATGGCGCGGTGTGGCAAGCGCGAAAAGCAGCCCGGTCAGCCGCGCCGGGATCAGGTTCACCACATCGTCGAGCCGCGCCGCCGCCTTGCCGAACGCCTCATGGCGGTCGTCGCGATGACCGATCATCGAATCGAGCGTGTTGATCGCCTTGTAGGCGGCAATCCCCGGCAGGCCCGCGATCACACCCCAGAAGACCGGCGCGACGATGCCGTCGCTGGTGTTCTCGGCAAGGCTCTCGATCCCGGCGCGCGCAACGCCGGCGGCATCCAGCCCCGCCGGATCGCGCCCAACGATCATCGCCACGGCACGGCGCGCAGCCTCGAGATCGCCACGAGCCAGCGGGCGTGCCACGGCGGCAACGTGATCATGCATCGACCGCAGCGCGATCAACGGCCAGGCAAGCACCCCGCCGATCAGCCAGCCGAGGGGGCCAGCGGGCAAGAGCATCTGGACCGCGACGGCCGGGATCAGCGCCAGCAGAACGATTATCGCGGTGGTCACTGCCCCCATACGCAGCCGCATGTCGCGTGATCCACGGTTCCACCGTGCCTCCAGCACCGAAATGGCACGGCCCAGCCATGTCACCGGATGGCCGATCCGAGCATGGAGGCGACCGGGCCAGCCGAGCAACAGGTCGATCGCCAAGCCGGTCAGCATCATCGCCGCGAAACTCACCCCCCACCTCCCGTGCGAAACCGCAGGACGCGGGTCAGCCCGGCCTCGCGCAGTGTCGCCTCGGCGGTGTCGGGGGCCTTGCCGGGGGCAAAGATCAGCGCCCGCGCGGAGCCGGTATGCGCGCGCGCCGCCCCGAGCGCGCCGAGATCGCGGGCCAGATCCGCCATCGGGTCGGCCAATGGATAAGCCGGCCCGCGCAGCGCGGTGCAGCGGCGCGCAGATTCGGTGGCGATGCCGGCGATTGCCGCCAGATCGCCGCGCGCCGCTGCATCCGCCCACAGCTCTGCCAGATCGGCAATGTCGGCAAACCCCTCATCGCCGGGATCGGTGCGCTGAGGCGCGCCCCACAGCCCGCCGATGATCTCGGACTCGGGCGGGGCGGGCATGACGCGCAACACCTCGGCCCGGCGAGAGGCCCAGAGCAGGCGGTCGGGCGTGTCATGCATCAATGGATCGCTTGCCCCCTCAACCGCCAGACAGGCGCGCGCCAGCGTCGCGGGCGGGCCATCGAACCCAAGCGCGCGCGCGGCGGCCACAAGGCAGGCGGTCGAGGCCCCCGCCCCCGCGCCGAGCGGCATATCGCAATCGAGATCGGGCCAGTCCTTTGCGGAAATTCCGAGCGCTGCGGCAAACGCGTCGAGCCGCGCCGCGTCCAGAAAATCGCGGGCTTTCAGCTGCGTCCCGGGCGCACGCGCGCACATAACCGGGCAGGCCAGGGTGATCAGCGCGACCGGCCCCGCAGGGCCGAGTCGCCCTTGAATCCATTCGCCGAAATGGCCCGGTACAGTGACGGAGAGCATGGGCATGGCGCTACGGTCTCGGCTTGCGCGGCGCGACGGCTGACTTGTCATGCGCAACGTTCGCGGTCGCGCGATCCCGTGGGAGGCGGGATTGCCGACCCCGCGGCACAGTGACCACAGACCCTGCGCCGACCACGATCCTGATGGGGAATGGTGGGTGATGAAGGATTTGAACCTCCGACATCTTCGATGTGAACGAAGCGCTCTACCACTGAGCTAATCACCCTACCTGCGCACTTTTAGCGACACACCGAACGGTCTGCAACCGCATCTTTCAGATCGATATTCCCCGCCGCCGCTCGGGGCTGGACGGCTGTCCGGAACCGTGGCCCCGAGGCGTTTCGTCAAGCCTCCGCATCGGCGAATTGCGTGCCGGCATTGGCGTCAGGCTTGGTCCAGTCGCGTTTCACGCCCAGCCACATCAGCATGGTGCTGGCCACGAAGATCGACGAATAGGTGCCGATCAGCACGCCCCAGATCATCGCGAAGACAAAGCCCCGGATCACGTCGCCCCCAAGGGCATAAAGCGCCAGAAGCGCAAGCAGCGTCGTGACGGAGGTCATGATCGTGCGGCTCAGCGTCTCGTTGATCGACAGGTTCAACACCTCGCGCAGTGGCCTCTTCTTGTATTTGCGCAAGTTTTCGCGGACCCGGTCGAACACCACAACCGTGTCGTTGAGCGAATAGCCCACGATAGTCAGAAGTGCGGCGATGATCGCAAGATCGAACTGGATCTGAAACTCCGAAAAGACGCCCACCGTAAGCGCCACGTCATGCACCAGCGCGATGACCGCGCCCACGGCGAACTGCCACTCGAAGCGCAGCCAGATGTAGATAAGCACCGCCGTGATGGCGAGCGCGATGGCGATGATCGCCGCCTGTATGAGTTCGCCCGAAACCTTGGGCCCGACACTTTCGACCGAGGTGAAGGCGATGCCCGGCACCACGGATTGCAGCGCGGATTCGACCTCGGCGATGACCTCGGGCGACACGCTCTCGCTGCCCTCCTGCGCCTGGATGCGGATCATCGCGACGTTTTCATCCGGGCCGAATGTTGGGTCGAACACCTCGGTGATGGTGACATCGCCGAGACCGAGATCACCGATCGCCTCGCGGTACTGGGCGACATTCACCGGCTCGGCGCTTTGCGTGCGGATCGTCGTACCACCCTTGAAATCAATGCCGAAATTCAGCCCCTGCACCGCGAAAGACCCAAGCGCCACCATGATCATCACGCCGGAAATCCCCAGCCACAGCTTCCAGCGGCTGAAGAAATCGATCGCGGTGTCCTGTGGCACGAGACGCAGGCCGCGCCCCTGAAGCACGGTCTTGGGGCGCTTGCGCTCGAACCACATGACCGCGATGAGCCGGGTGACGAACAGCGCGGTGAAGACCGAGGTGATGATCCCCAGCCCCAGCGTGATGGCAAAGCCGCGCACCGGCCCCGACCCCATGGTGTAAAGGATCATGGCGGTCAGGAAGGTCGTGATATTGGCGTCGATGATCGCGCTCATCGCCTTCTCGTAGCCCAGTTCGATGGCGCGCGCGGGACCCTTGGCGGTCTTCATCTCTTCGCGGATACGCTCGAAGACCAGCACGTTGGCATCGACCGCCATGCCGATGGTCAGCACGATGCCGGCGATGCCGGGCAGTGTCAGCGTGGCACCGATCAGGCTGAGCAGGCCGAAGATCAGCCCGACATTGACGATCAGCGCGATATTGGCGAACACGCCGAAAGAGCGATAGGTCGCAAGCATGTAGGCCAGAACCAGAACGAAGGCGACGATGCAGGCGATCTTGCCCGCCTCGATGCTGTCGGCACCCAGTTCCGGGCCGATGGTGCGTTCTTCCAGAAACTCCAGCCCCGCCGGCAAGGCCCCCGCGCGCAGCAGGATGGCCAGTTGCGTGCTTTCCTCGACGGTGAAATCGCCGGTGATGATCCCCGACCCGCCGGGGATATGACTTTGAATCGTTGGCGCGCTGATGACCTCTTCATCCAGCACGATAGCAAAGGGATTACCAATGTTTTCAGCGGTATAATCACCGAAATCGCGCGCGCCCGACGCGTTGAACCGGAACGAGACGGCGGGCCGTCCGTTCTGATCGAAATCGGGCTGCGCGTCGACAAGCTCGTCGCCGGTCACCACGGGGGCGCGTTCGAGGATGTAGAACACCCCCTCGTCGTCCATCGCGGGCAGGATCTCGTTGCCGGAGCCGGGATTTTCGTTGCTGTCGGATGTGCGGCTGACGACCGGCTGGAAGGTCAGCTGCGCGGTGGTGCCGATCAGTTCCTTGACTTCGGCAGCAGAGCCGATGCCCGGCACCTGGATCAGGATACGATCCGCGCCCTGCCGCTGGATCGTCGGCTCGCGCGTGCCGACCTCGTCGATGCGGCGGCGGATGATTTCAAGCGCCTGGCGCATCGTGCGATCGTCGGTGGCGCGTTGCTCGGCCTCGCTCAGGCGCACCACGATGTCGGCGCCGTCGGTGGCGACATCGATATCGCTGGCACCGGCGCCACCGGCAGCGCTGACCGGTCGCGCCAGCCCGCGCACAAGGCTCGCCGCCTCACCCGACATCTCGGCACGCTCGACAAGCCGCACACGAAGTTCAGGGTTTTCAGTCTCTTGCAAGCGGATCGGCCCAACGCGGTCCCGTTCCTCGCGCAAGAGATCACGGATCTCGGGCCACATCGCCTCGAGCCGCGATTCGTAGACATCCTCGACCCGAACCTCGGCCAGCAGATGCGCGCCGCCGCGCAGGTCGAGCCCCAGATTCACCAGGCCCGAGGGCATCCAGTCGGGCCAGAGCGCGAGATCCTCCTGCAGGCTTTCGGGATCGGCACCGGCCTCGACCAGGGCTGCGGCATCGTTATGCGTCTCGACCCGGGTGTAGAAGGCATTGGGCAGCGCAAGCAGCAATCCAAGCCCGACAAGGCCCCAGATCACGCAGCGTTTCCACAGGTCGATTTGCAACATGATCGTGCCTTTTCAATAGCTTGGGGCGCGCTTGCGAGATGCGGATCAGCTTTCGGCGGGTTCGGTCTTGGACAGGACCTGTGCCACGGTACTGCGCACCACGCGCACCTTCACGCCCTCGGCCAGTTCGACCTCGATCTCGTCATTGTCCTTGACCTTGGCGACCTTGCCGATCAGCCCGCCTTGCGTCACCACCTGGTCGCCGCGCCGCAGCGCCTCGACCATCGCCTTGTGTTCCTTGAGCTTTTTCTGCTGCGGACGGATCAGCAGGAAATACATGATCACGAAGATCAGGATCAGCGGGATGAACTGGGCGAAAGCTTCCATGGAAGATGTCCTTGTCTGATGAGGCGCGGGAACCCCGCGAATTGGAGCGGAACCTAAAGTCGGCACCCGGCATTTGCAAGGCGCGAAAACCCGCCGCGACTGCGTACGCGCCGTACCTTGCGTACGCGCGAAAGGTACGCAAATCGCAAAGCATTTGCGGGGCATGTTCGGCGATGGCGCGCTCACCCTGCCCGAGGGCGTCCAGCCGCCTGCGCATTGGCCAAGCGACAAGTTGGATTTCGACGACTTCAACGAACATCGGCACATGGCAGAAAACGCGCGACGGTCACCCCGCCCGATCCGCCCGACTACGATCGAGCGCGGAGGCTTGCTGTTTCTTCTTGGCAAAAATACCCATTTTCAACGCCTCCCCAGAGAGCGTCGCGGGGGCTGTCCTGCAGCATCAGCTTTTGCGCGTGAAATGAGCGGGGCCGATGGGGCGCGGGCGGGGTGGTCGCTCAGGTGCCGGCGCGCAGGTTCCGCCACGCGGTCAGCCCGAGCCAGACGATACCGGCGCAAGACAGACCGATCACGACGGCATTGACCGGGGCGAAGTTGGCCACGATCACACCGACAAGCGCCCAGATGACCGCCGCCGGATAGGCGATGCTGTCGGGGCGGGCCTTCTGCATCGCCGACGCGATGCCGAGCGCCAGCACGAGCCCGATCGCCGCCGCGACGGTCTGCGAGGTGAGCCCGTATCCCGCCAGCATCAGCCCGACCGAGACCGACGACGCCGCCGTCAGCCAGCCCGCATAGGCGCCCATGGCCTCGCGCTGCAGCCAGCGGTCGTTTCGGCCTGCGCGCGCCAATGCGGCTAGGGCGGCGACCAGCATCACCCAGATCATCACCGTCGCCCAGATCACCGAGACCTGCGCGACGGCGATCCAGAAGCTGCCCACCGCAAGGCTGATCAGCAGAGGCAGGCGTGCGGCCTGCCAATCGGCGGACCGCGCCCGCACGAAGGCCCCAAAGCCCGTGCCCACGATGAGCCACAGATAGATCAGACCCCAGATAGAGAACGCATAGCCCGCCGGCTGGATCGGCGCGTTCCTTTGCGGGACGGGAAACTGATCCGCCGTGAAGCCGTTGAACCCGCTCGACAGGAACGGCGAGCCCGCAAAGGCGAGCGCCGCGAGAAAGGTGAGGACGGCTATTGCTGGTTTCATTTCAAACTCCTGATCGAAAATTCCGCAGCCGCATGCGGTTGCAACGGGTCATCCTGACCATCCCCGCCACCCGCCTAGCCCACATCGGTGCGGCCGCGCCGGTCGGGGCGCAGCGCGGCGTAGAGGACATGGGTGCGCCAGCGGCCGTTGATCTGCAGATAGCTTTGCGCGACGCCCTCGTATTTGAAGCCGCATTTTTCCAGCACCCCGCGCGAGGCGTGGTTTTCCGGCAGGCACGCGGCCTCGATGCGGCTGAGATCCAGCCGGTCATAGGCGTGATGCACCACGCCCGCGATGGCCTCGCGCATGTAGCCCTGCCGGGCATGGGGCTGTCCTACCCAGTATCCCAGCGTGCCCGATTGCGCCGGGCCGCGCCGGATGTGGTCCAGCGTGATCGCGCCGAGCAGCGTCTGATCCTCGCGCCGGATCAGGAAGAGCGGCACCGCGCTGCCGCTGGCGATGGCGCGTTGCGCCCAGTAGACGCGGTTGGAAAACCCTTTTCGCGACAAATGGTCGCTGGCCCAGGCCGGCTCCCACGGGGCAAGGAAATCGACGCTGTCGGCGCGCAGGTTGGTCCAGTTCAGAAAATCGCCCATCACCGGCTGACGCAGGGTGAGACGCTCGGTCTCGATCCTGAGTTTCCGGCGTGGGCGCAAAAGCATCAGGCGGCGCGCCGCGCATCGAGGCTTTGCAGGCTGGGCGAGTCGGCCACCGGTCCGTAAAGCGCCAGCGCCGAGGGCGCGCGCGTCACGGTATGCGCGGCCAGCCGCCGCACATCCGCCAGCGTCACCGCATCGATACGCTCGACGGTTTCGGACAGGTCCGGCACCCGGCCCCAGATCTGCAGCATCCGCGCCAGACGTTCGGCCCGGTTCGAGGGGCTTTCCAGCCCCATCAGCATCCCCGCCTTCATCTGCGCGCGGGCGCGCTCGATCTCGGCCTCAGACATGTCCTCGGCGGCGCGTTTCATCTCGTCGATGGTGATGCCGGCGAGATCGCCCATCTGGTCCTCGGACATGCCGGCATAGATCGTCATCATCCCGGTATCGGCATAGGCCCCGGCCTGCGCGAAGATCGTGTAGCACAGGCCGCGCCGCTCGCGGATTTCCTGAAAGAGCCGCGACGACATCGACCCGCCCAGCGCCAGCGCATAGATCTGGGAGGTGTAGATATCCGGGCTGCCGTATTCGGGCGACTCAAAAGCCAGCGCGAAATGCGCCTGTTCCAGATCCTTGACATGGCGCGTCTCGCCGCCGCGAAAGCGGGCCGTGGCGGGCGCGATCGCCTCGGACGGGATCATGTCGCCGAACATGTCCTCGGCCATGCGCACCAGCGCGTCGTGATCGACGGCGCCGGCCGCCGAAAGCACCATCTGGCCGGGGCGGTAATACTGATCGACGAAGCCGTCCAGATCGGGCCGCCCGAACCCCTGCACGCGCGCCTCGGGGCCGAGGATGGTGCGGCCCAGCGGGTGATCGGGATACGCCTCTTCCTGCAGCCAGTCGAAGATGATGTCGTCGGGGGTGTCGGCGGCCTGCCCGATCTCCTGCAGGATGACGCCGCGTTCGACCTCGATCTCGCGCGGATCAAAGACCGGGTTGCGCAGGATATCGGCCACCACATCGAGCGCCAGCGGCACGTCGTCCTTCAGGACGCGGGCGTAATAGGCGGTGGTTTCGCGGCTGGTATAGGCGTTGATATAGCCGCCCACATCCTCGATCGCCTCGGCGATCTGCAGGGCGCTGCGGCGCTTGGTGCCCTTGAACGCCATGTGTTCGAGAAAATGCGCGATGCCGTTCTGGCTGGCCTGTTCATGCCGCGCGCCGGCCAGAACCCAGACACCGATGGCGGCCGATTCCAGCCCCGGCATGTGCTCGGTGGCGACGCGAAAGCCGTTCGGCAGGGTGGTCAGTTGGAAACTCAATGGGCGATCCGTTCCTTGATCAGGGTTTCGATGGCGCCAAGATCGTTGGCAATGCGCGTGACGCGTTCCGGTCGCTCATACAGGTCCGCCATGCGCTCGGGCAAGGGGGGGTGCAGGCCGCTCGCCGCCTCGACCGCGTCGGGAAACTTCGCAGGATGCGCGGTGGCCAGCGTGATCATCGGCACGCCGGGCACACGCTGCGCGATGGCGACATGCACGCCGACGGCACTGTGCGGGCACAAGAGTTCGCCGGTGGCGTCCCATGTGGCCCGGATGGTGGCGCGGGTGGCCTCCTCGTCGCAGCGGCCCGACGCGAACGTTTCGCGCAGGGCCTGCAGCGCGCCCTGGCTGACCGAGGTGCCGCCGGCCTTCAATTCGTCCATCGCTTGCGCGACAGCAGCCCCGTCCTGCCCGTAGGCGTAGAAAAGCGCGCGCTCGAAATTGGAGCTGACCTGGATGTCCATCGACGGGCTGATCGACGGGATCACGCCATCGGGGCGGTAATCGCCGGTGGCAAGGCAGCGATGCAGGATGTCGTTCTGGTTGGTCGCCACCACCAGCCGGTCGATGGGCAGGCCCATGGCGCGCGCGATATAGCCCGCGAAGATATCGCCGAAATTGCCGGTCGGCACGGTGAACGAGACTTTGCGGTCCGGTGCCCCGAGGCTGACGGCGGCGGTGAAGTAATAGACCACCTGCGCCAGCACCCGCGCCCAGTTGATCGAGTTGACACCGGCGAGCCGCACGCCGTCGCGAAACTCGAAGTGGTTGAACATGTCCTTCACGCGCGCCTGCGCGTCGTCGAAATGCCCGTCGATGGCCAGCGCGTGCACGTTGGCCTCCGATGGCGTGGTCATCTGCCGGCGCTGCACCTCCGACACCCGGCCATGCGGGTAGAGGATGAACACATCCGCCGCCTCAAGGCCGCGAAACGCCTCGATCGCCGCCGACCCGGTATCGCCGGAGGTCGCGCCGACGATGCTGACACTTGTGCCGGAGCGTTTCAGCGAGGCCTCGAACATCTGCCCGATCAGCTGCATCGCGAAGTCCTTGAAGGCGAGCGTCGGGCCGTGGAACAGCTCCAGCAGGAAATGCCCCGCGTCCAGTTGCACCAGCGGGGCGCGCGCGGCATGGCCGAACCCCGCATAGGCCCGGCCGATGATGTCGCGAAATTCGGTGTCGGTGAAGGCGTCGCCGATGAAGGGCCGCATCACCCGGAACGCGGCCTCCTCATAAGGAACACCCTCCAGCGCGCGGATCTCTTCGGGGGGCATTTGCGGGATGCGCTCGGGCAGGTAAAGCCCGCCATCGCGCGCCAGCCCGGTCAGCATCGCCTGCTCGAAGCTGAGCATGGGCGCCTGCCCGCGTGTCGAGATGTATCTCATACCTTTGCCTCTTTCCCGGCGCGCATCTGCCGCCGAATGAAAAACCCGGTCATCACGGCCCATATCACGGCAAGCGAGAACCATGTGAGCGCATATTCAAGGTGATCGTTCGGAATCCCGCTTGTGTCCACCGGCAAGGGGCTGACGCTCTGCTCAGGTGGTGTGACCTCGCGGGCGATGACCAGCACCGGCTCGGTCTCCAGCGCCTCGGCCATCCGGGCGACATCGCGGGCGAACCACATGTTGCCGGCCACGTCGTTCTCGGGCGTCGACTCCAGCCGGTCATCGGGCCAGTGCAGGTTGCCGGTGACCGTCACAGGGCCGTCCGGCGGGGCGGGGATCTCGTCCTCGACGGGGATGAAGCCGCGATCCAGAAGCACCCGCCGCGAGCCGGTCTCGAGCGGCGAAATCAGACGGTAGCCAGCGCCCACGCGTTTCTGGCTGACCAGCACACGCAAGCTCCGCGGCTCGATCCGGCCGGACACGGTGACCGGCAGATAGCGATCCGCCGCGCGGTCCACCTCCTCTGGCAGCGGCACGGGATCGGCGCTGATCCGCGCCTCTATATCGGCGAGCACGCCCTCTTTCCAAGCCAGCCGGTCCACCTGCCACTTGCCCAATGACACGAGCACCGCGACACCGAGGATGCCAAAGACAAGGGGGATCGCCACGTTTTTACGCATCTCTCACTCTCGAACGCAAAATGCGGGAGGGCATGTTCCCCCCGCATCTTCTTCCTGGTTCAAATACCCGCGCGCGGCGCGCGCCGATTTTTCAAGGAAAAATCGCCAGCCCCGTCGAGGTCAGCCACCCCAGACATAGATCGAGGCGAACAGGAACAGCCAGACCACGTCGACAAAGTGCCAGTACCATGCCGCCGCCTCGAAGCCGACATGCTGCTGCGGTGTGAAATGGCCGCGCTGCACCCGGATCAGGCAGACCAGCAGGAAGATCGTGCCGATCACCACATGCGCGCCGTGAAACCCGGTCGCCATGAAGAAGTTCGCGCCATAGATGTTGCCGGAAAAGCCGAACCCGGCGTGGCTGTATTCATAGGCCTGGAATACCGTGAAGATCGCCCCGAGCGCGATGGCGAGGATCAGCCCGTATTTCATGTCCTTGCGGTTGTTCTCGTGGACCAGCGCGTGATGCGCCCATGTCGCGGCACAGCCCGAGCACAGCAGGATCAGCGTGTTGATCAGCGGCAGGTGCCAGGGATCGAAAGTCTCGATTCCGGCGGGCGGCCAGACCGCGTCCCTGATCGGGCTGTCGGGCCCCATCGGGTACATGGCATGCTTGAAGAAGCTCCAGAACCAGGCGGCGAAGAACATCACCTCGGACATGATGAACATGATGAAGCCGTAGCGCAGGCCGATCCGCACCACCGGGGTGTGATCGCCGGTCTCGCCCTCGGTCACCACATCGGCCCACCAGCCGAACATCACGTAGGCGATACCGATCAGCCCGGCGAGGAACATCCACGGGCCGCTGCCGTGCATCCACAGGACCGACCCGAACAGCATGATGAACCCCGAAACGGCGCCGATGAACGGCCAGATTGAGGGTTGCAGGATGTGGTAATCGTGGTTTTTCGCATGTGCCATTTCGGTCATTCCCTCGTCGCAGGCTGGGTCTCGGGCTCAGTTCACAGTCTTATCGGTTTCCGCGGCGGGTTCAAGCGCGGCTTGCGCCACGTCCTCGGGCAGGTCGATCTCGTGGAACGTGTAGGACAGGGTGATGGTGTGGATATACTGCCCCTCGCGGTCATCGACGATCGCGGGGTCGATGTAATAGGTCACCGGCATCTGCACACGCTCGCCCGGCTGCAGCACCTGTTGCTGGAAACAGAAGCAGTCGATCTTGGTGAAGAACCCGCCCGCCTGATAGGGTGTCACGTTGTAATTGGCGCGCCCCGCGACCACGCGGTCGGTGGGGTTGTAGGCCTCGTAGAAGGCCAGCCCGGTCTCGCCGATGCGCAGTTCCATCTCGCGCTCGACGGGCTTGAACTCCCACGGCATGCCGCGTGCCTTGCTGGCATCGAAGCGCACCTTGATCGTCTGATCGAGGATCTCGTCGCTGGCCACGTCGGACTGGCCCGTCACCCCGCCAAAGCCGGTGACCCGGCAGAACCAGTCGTAGAACGGCACCGACGCCCAGGCCAGCCCGCCCATCAGCACCACCACGCCGACGCATCTGGTCAGTGTCCGTGTATTCGCATCCATCGCCATCAGCGTATCTCCTGTTCATCCGTCAGCATGCGGAAATCGTCTGTCGTGACCTTGACCACGGTCAGCCCGAAGACCAGCGCGACAAGCCCCGCCAGCACCAGCCCGAGCCCGAGATTGCGCCCGAACCGGCGCTTGTGCAGTTCATGGTTCTCGCGAAAGCTCATGACCAGATCCCCATCCCGAAGCCGCCCAGCCCGAAACCGGCCAATGTGGCCTCGGCGAGAATGGCGGCAAAATGCGCGAAGAGATACCAGAGCGACAGCCTGAACGCGTGTTTCTCGACCCGGAAATTGTCGGCCTCGGCCTGCGCCTCGTCGCGCCGCCAGATCGCCACCGCGTCGCGCAGGAACGCGGCGTTGAACACCAGCGCCACGGCCAGATAGACCGGCCCGCCGATCCCGGTGAAGGCCGCGCCCACGGCCATCACGGCCAGCACCACGGTATAGCCGAGGATATGCCGGCGCGTCGATCTGCGCCCATGCGTGACCGTCAGCATCGGTACGCCGGCAGTGTCGTAGTCGCCGCGCATGAACAGTGCCAGCGCCCAGAAATGCGGCGGCGTCCACAGGAAGATCAGCCCGAACATCAGCACCGACTCGACGCTGATGCTGCCGGTCGCGGCGGCCCAGCCGATCATCGGCGGAAACGCCCCCGCCGCGCCGCCGATCACGATGTTCTGCGGGGTCCAGCGTTTCAGCCCCATGGTGTAGATCACCACGTAGAAGAAAATGGTGAAGGCCAGGATCGCGGCGGCCAGCGCGTTGGTCGCCAGCCACAGCATCACCACCGACATCGCCGCCAGCGTCATGCCGAAGGCGAACGCCTCGTCGCGCGTCACCCGGCCGGCGGGGATGGGGCGCTTCGCGGTCCGCTTCATCGCGGCGTCGATGTCGGATTCCCACCACATGTTGAGCGCACCCGCGGCCCCGCCGCCGACCGCGATAAACAGGATCGCCGCCAGCCCGACCACCGGATGCACCGCCACCGGTGCCGCCAGCAGGCCCACGAGCGCGGTGAAGACCACCAGCGTCATCACCCGCGGCTTCAGCAGCGCGAAGAAATCGCCGAACCCCGCATCGTCGTCACATGCGGCGGATGCAGGGGGTGCTGTCTCCAGACTGGCGTCGCTCATCGGGGTCTCCTGTCAAGCGGCTGCGGAGGTGCGGCGCGCACGGCACCCCGCACCTGCCCTGTCGGCCACCGGCCGCGGGGTGCCGCGCCCGGTTCGGGTGTCACTCGGCCGCGGCCACGTCGATCTCGCGCGGGGTGCCGGCATATTCCTCGATCGCACCGTCGAGCCACTGCTCGTATTCCTCCTCGGAGACCACCTTGACGGTGATCGGCATGTAGGCATGCGCCTGGCCGCAAAGCTCCGAGCACTGACCGAAATAGATGCCCTGCCGTTCGGGGGTGAACCAGAGCTGCGCCAGACGGCCGGGCACCGCGTCCTGCTTCACGCCGAAGGCCGGAATCGTCCAGCTATGGATCACGTCGGCCCCGGTGACGGTCATCACCACGGTCTTGTTCACCGGCACCACCACTTGCGTATCGGTGGCCAGCAGGAACTCGTCGCGGCTGTAGCCCGCCTCGATCAGCTGGTCCTCGACCTCGGGGGTCAGACGGTTGTCGCCCCCGGTTGCCGGCGAGCCGATCATGAAGCTCGAAAAGTCGAAATCGTGGTCGGTATATTCATAGCCCCAGTACCACTGGTATCCGGTCACCTTGATGTTGATGTCGCCCTCGGGAATCTCCTGCTGCTTGAACAGGATCGGCAGCGAGAACGCGCCGATGAACACAAGGATCACGATCGGGCCGATGGTCCAGGCGATCTCGACCGGCGAATTATGGGTAAAGCTCGCCGGGGTCTCGTTGACACGCCGGTTGTATTTCACCAGCACAATCCCGAGAAGGGCCGTGACGAACAGCACGATGGCGATGATGATCACGTTGATCGTGCCGTCCAGCCATTGCAGGTCACGCGCCAGTTCGGTCGCGGCGGTCTGGAACCCCATCCCGCCGGGTTCGGGCGTGCCGACGATTTCGGAGCTTTCCTGTGCAAAGGCAGGAAGGGTGGTCAGGGCGCTCAGGGCCGCCAGTAGGCCGATAATTGGTCGCATGGTACATCCTGCTTGTTTGAGGCTGTCTGTCCGTCTTGAAAGCCGGGTCGTGCTGTGATCAGGCTTCTGTTGTCTTGTCATACTCTAAAACCATATCCTGTCGGGAACGACAAGAAAGAGCCTTGCGGCAAACGGCCGCTTTTGCCGAGCTCGATCAGGTCAGAGATCACGTCGGCGATCAAGGCAGCCGTGCCCGCTTGCGTCATGATATAGGATAATGCCCCATGAATGACACCCTCTTTCGCCCCTTCGACACTCTGCTGGACCGGGGACACGCGCTTGCACATCTGCAGGAGGCGACGCGCGGTGCCGATGATGGCGAGCTGTTTCTGGAACGCCGCCGCGCCGAGGCGCTGACCTTCGACGATGGCCGGATCAAGACCGCGTCCTATGACGCGTCTGAGGGATTCGGCCTGCGCGCCGTGCGGGGCGAGGTCACGGGCTACGCGCATTCCTCCGATGTCAGCGAGCCTGCGCTGCGGCGCGCCGTGGACACGGCAAGGCTCGCCGTCGGTGCGGGGGGTGCTGTGCTGGCAGACGCACCCGCGCGCACCAACCGGCATCTCTACACCGATGCCGATCCGATCGCCGGCGCGTCCTTTCCCGTCAAGCTTGAGACCTTGCGCGAGATCGACGCCTTCGCGCGCGATCTCGACGCCCGCGTGGTGCAGGTGACCGCCTCGATCGCGGCCTCTTGCCAGGAGGTGGTGATCCTGCGCCCCGACGGCCATGAGGTGGGCGATATCCGCCCGATGACCCGGGTCAACGTCTCGATCATCGTCGAGGAACAGGGGCGCCGCGAACAGGGCAGCGCCGGGGGCGGCGGGCGTGTCGGGCTGGACGGGCTGCTTGCGCCCGCCGACTGGCAGGACAAGACCCGCGAGGCACTGCGCATCGCGCTGGTCAACTTGCGCGCCGAGGCTGCCCCGGCCGGCGTGATGGACGTGGTGCTCGGCCCCGGCTGGCCCGGCATCCTGCTGCACGAGGCGATCGGCCACGGGCTCGAGGGCGATTTCAACCGCAAGGGCTCCTCGGCCTTCGCGGGGCTGATGGGCCAGCGAATCGCCTCGAAGGGTGTCACCGTGCTCGACGACGGAACGATTCCCGACCGGCGCGGCAGTATCACCATCGACGACGAGGGCACGCCCTCGGCCAAGAACGTGCTGATCGAGGACGGGATCCTCGTGGGCTACATGCAGGACCGCCAGAACGCCCGGCTGATGGGCGCGCGCGCCACCGGCAACGGGCGCCGCGAAAGCTATGCGCATGCGCCGATGCCGCGGATGACCAACACCTACATGCTGGGCGGCGACGCCACCCCCGGCGATCTCGTGGCCGATATGGCCGATGGCATCTATGCCGTGGGCTTCGGCGGCGGGCAGGTCGACATCACCAATGGCAAGTTCGTGTTTTCCTGCACCGAGGCCTACCGGGTTCGCGATGGCAAGGTCGGCGCCCCGGTGAAGGGCGCCACATTGATCGGCGACGGTGCCACGGCCCTGCAGCAGATCCGGGGTCTGGGCAACGACATGGCGCTCGATCCCGGCATGGGCAATTGCGGCAAGGACGGCCAGTGGGTGCCGGTGGGTGTGGGCCAGCCCACGGTGCTGATCGGCGGGCTGACGGTCGGCGGATCCGCCACGTCCTGACCCGGCAGGCGCAGACCGGTTTCATCTTGCCAAAAATACTCAAGACACGCCGCGCGGGGAAAACCCCGGCGGCGCATTTTTTTCGGACGCCCCGCGAATTTCTCGATACGGTTTACCGAACATTAACCTTGCGCACGCTATGCCTGTCCCTGCAAGCTGGCGAGGTCACGGATGCCCGAGGATACACATCCTTCCACTCACCCACCACTCCCACTCACCACGGAAGATGATCGGGTCACGTGGCTTCGCCTCTTGCGCTCCCGTCGGGTTGGCCCGACGACGTTTCACCGGCTGATCGCCGAACATGGCACCGCGGCAGCCGCCCTCGACGCGCTGCCCGAGGTCGCCCGCGCGGCGGGTGTGACCGATTACAAGGCCTGCCCGACCGGCGTGGCCGAGGCCGAACTGCGCGCGGGTGAGGCCGCCGGCGCGCGGATGGTGACCTTTCAGGATTCACTTTATCCCGATGCCTTGCGCGATCTTTCCGATGCCCCGCCGGTTCTGTGGATGATGGGCGATGCGGGCGTGCTGGACCGCCCGATGATCGCCCTTGTGGGGGCGCGCAACGCCTCATCGCTTGGCACGCGCATGGCGCGGTCGCTCGCCGCCGAACTGTCCGAGCAAGGCTATACCGTGGTCTCGGGGCTGGCGCGCGGCGTCGATACCGCCGCCCATCTCGCCAGCCTTAAGGGCGGCACCGTCGCGGTGATGGCCGGCGGGGTCGACGTGATCTACCCCGCCGAGAACACACCGCTTGCCGGCGACATCCTGACGACCGGCCTGCGGATCTCCGAGCAGCCCGTGGGTCTTGTCCCGCAGGCGCGGCATTTCCCCAGCCGCAACCGCCTGATCAGTGGTCTGGCAGAGGCCGTGATCGTGATCGAGGCCGCGGCGAAATCCGGCTCGCTGATCACCGCGCGCAGCGCCCTCGATCAGGGGCGCGAGGTGATGGCGGTGCCCGGCCATCCCATCGATGCCCGCGCCAGCGGGTGCAACATGCTGATCCGCGACGGGGCCACGCTGGTAAGAAGCGCCGCCGACGTGATCGAGGCGCTGCCGCAGACCCGACGCAAGACCGTACAGGCGGAAATGCCGCTGGACCCCGCGCCGCAGCCTGATGTCGCGCCGCAGCGCGGCTTGCGCGAAACGGCGGCGCTGCACACCCGGATCCTGCAACGCCTCGGCCCCTCGCCGCTGGCCGAGGATCAGTTGATCCGCGATCTCGGCGCGCCCGCCGGCGCGGTCGCCCCGGTGCTTGTCGATCTCGAGCTTGACGGCCGGATCACCCGCGCCCCGGGCGGGCTGCTGTCGCTGTCCGGCTGACCCGCGCGACGCCGCACCGCAGCGGTCACATTGACAATCGCCCCTGCAACATCACATGGTCGCCACTCGAAGCGCGGATCGGCGCGCATATCAAGGCCGGAAGGATTGCCCATGCCCGTTGTTGTTGTCGAATCGCCGGCCAAAGCCAAGACGATCAACAAGTATCTGGGCGACAACTACACGGTTCTGGCAAGCTACGGCCACGTGCGCGACCTGCCGCCCAAGGACGGATCGGTCGATCCCGAGAACGGCTTCGACATGACATGGGAGGTCGGCACTGACAGCCGCAAGCACGTCAAGGCGATCGCCGACGCGCTGAAGAACGACAACGCCCTCATTCTCGCCACCGACCCCGACCGCGAGGGCGAGGCGATCAGCTGGCATCTCGAAGAGACGCTGCGCAAGCGCAAGGCGATCGGGAAGGACACCCCGGTGTCGCGCGTGGTGTTCAACGCGATCACCAAATCGGCGGTGACCGAGGCGATGAAGAACCCGCGCGCCATCGACGCCCCGCTGGTCGAGGCCTATCTCGCGCGCCGCGCGCTGGACTATCTTGTGGGCTTCAACCTCAGCCCGGTGCTCTGGCGCAAGCTTCCGGGCGCGAAATCGGCGGGTCGCGTGCAATCGGTGTGCCTGCGGCTGATCGTCGAGCGCGAGATGGAGATCGAGGCGTTCAACGCCCGCGAATACTGGTCGGTCAAGGCGGCTCTGGCCACGCCGCGCGGACAGGAATTCGAGGCGCGGCTGGTGACGCTGGCCGGAGCCAAGCTCGACAAATACGATCTGGAGAATGCCACGCAGGCCGAGATGGCGGTGCAGGCGGTGACGTCGCGCGCCCTGACCGTCACGTCGGTCGAAGCGAAACCGGCCACGCGCAACCCCTCGGCCCCGTTCATGACCTCGACCCTGCAACAGGAGGCGAGCCGCAAGTTCGGCATGGGCGCCAAGCAATGCATGTCTGCGGCGCAACGCCTCTACGAGGCGGGATACATCACCTACATGCGCACCGACGGCATCGACATGGCGTCCGAGGCCGTGATGGCCGCCCGCGACGCCATCACAGAGCGATACGGGGCCGATTACGTCCCCAAAAGCCCGCGCATGTACAAGAACAAGGCCAAGAACGCGCAAGAGGCGCATGAATGCATCCGCCCCACCGAGATGACGCGCGACGCGCAATCCATCAAGGCCACCGATGCCGATCAGCGCAAGATCTACGATCTTATCTGGAAACGCACGCTGGCCTGCCAGATGGCCGCAGCCCAGCTTGAGCGCACGACCGTCGAGATCGGAAGCAAGGACGGTCAGGTCGGCCTGCGCGCCACCGGGCAGGTGATGCTGTTCGACGGGTTCCTCAAGGTCTACGAGGAAGGCCGCGACGACGTGGTGGGCGACGATGACGACAAGCGCCTGCCGCAGATCACGCAAGGCGAGCCGGCCGCCTTCGCCAAATCCTCGCTGCGGCCCGATTTCGCCAAGGCCCAGGAGGGCAAGGAGGGCCCGGCCGCCGTGCTGGCCGACAACGAATCCGTGCTCGGCCTGCAGCATTTCACCCAACCGCCGCCGCGCTACACCGAGGCGACGCTCGTCAAGAAGATGGAGGAGCTGGGCATCGGCCGCCCCTCGACCTATGCCAGCGTGCTCGGCACGATCCAGGATCGCGAATATGTCCGCAAGGAGCAGAACCGCCTGATTCCCGAGGACAAGGGCCGCATCGTCACCATTTTCCTGATCAATTTCTTCCGCAAATACGTGGGCTACGAATTCACCGCCAATCTCGAAGAGGATCTCGACCGCGTGAGCGCGGGCGAGGCCGATTACAAGGAAGTGCTGTCGCGGTTCTGGCGGGATTTCTCGGTGGCCATCGCCGAGACGTCCGAGCTGCGCATCGCCGAGGTACTCGACGTGCTCGACGACGCGCTCGCCGATCAGCTCTATCCGCCGCGCGAGGACGGATCGGACCCGCGCGCCTGCCCGCTCTGCGGCACCGGACAACTGCATTTGAAAACCTCGAAATCGGGGGGGTTCGTGGGTTGTGGCAACTATCCCGAGTGCCGCTATACCCGCCCGATCGGCGGCGATGCCGCCGAGAATGCCGACCGGGTGCTGGGCGAGGATGACGCGGGCAACGAGATCACGCTGCGCTCGGGCCGCTTCGGGCCTTACGTGCAACGCGGCGAGGCCACCGAAGACAACAAGAAGCCGGACCGCGCCAGCCTGCCCAAGGGCTGGAAACCCGAGGAGATGGATCTCGAAAAGGCGCTCACGCTGCTGAGCCTGCCGCGCGAGGTGGGCGAGCATCCCGAAGGCGGCACGATCAAGTCCAATTTCGGCCGGTACGGACCGTATGTCATGCATCAGGGCCCCGAGGACAAGAAGCCGGTCTATGCCAATCTCAAGGACCCGTCGGATGTGTTCCATATCGGCATGAACCGCGCGGTGGAGCTTCTGGCCGAGAAACGCGCCAATCCCGGCGGGCGCGGGCGGGGCGCGGCCAAACCGCTGCACGATCTGGGCGAGCATCCCGAAGAGGGCGGGCCGATCCACATCATGGACGGGCGGTTCGGCCCCTACGTCAAATGGGGCAAGATCAACGCCACCCTGCCCAGGGATGTGAAGCCCGAGGAGGTGACGCCGGAGAAGGCCGTCGAGCTGATCGCCGAGAAATCGACGAAAAAGAGCCCGGCGCGCAAGACGGCGAAGAAAACGCCGGCGAAAAAGCCGGCAGCGAAAAAGGCACCGGCGAAAAAGACCGCCGGCTGACGGCCGGGCCGACGAAATCTTGAAAAGATTTCGGTCCGCTTTCTTTCGAAGAAAGCGGGGTGTCGCGCCACCGGCCCGTGTCGTGCATTACGATTTTTCCGCATGGTTCCGGACAGCGCGTTGACTCGGGCCCGCGATCCGCCCAATACACGCCCGAGACAAACGTCAGAAGGAGTTGCGCGATGAAAAAGGTCTATGGCTCGGCCGCGGACGCGCTGGACGGGCTGCTGTTCGACGGAATGACCATTGCCGCCGGCGGGTTCGGCCTGTGCGGCATTCCCGAACTGTTGCTGCAGGCGATCAAGGAGGCCGGCACGAAGGATCTGACCTTCGCCTCGAACAATGCGGGCGTGGATGATTTCGGCATCGGCATCCTGCTGCAGACCCGGCAGGTGAAGAAGATGATGTCGTCCTATGTCGGCGAGAACGACACCTTCATGCAGCAATATCTTTCGGGCGAGCTGGAGCTGGAATTCAACCCGCAAGGCACCCTGGCCGAGCGGATGCGCGCGGGTGGCGCGGGCATCGCCGGCTTCTACACCAAGACCGGCTACGGCACGCAGATCGCCGAGGGCAAGGAGGTGAAAGAGTTCCCCACCGGCCCCGACGGCCAGCCCGAACACTACATCCTGGAACGCGGCATCTTCGCGGATCTCGCGATCGTCAAGGCGTGGAAGGCCGACACCACCGGCAACTGCATCTTCCGCAAGACGGCGCGCAACTTCAACCCGCCGGCGGCGATGTGCGGGCGCACCTGCGTGATGGAGGTCGAGGAGATCGTCGAGCCCGGCGAGTTGGAGCCCGATCACATCCATCTGCCCGGCATCTACGTGCACCGCATCATTCAGGGCGATCACGAGAAGCGCATCGAGAAACGTACGTTGAGGGAGGGCTGAGACCATGGCTTGGGACCGCAATCAGATGGCCGCGCGCGCCGCAAGAGAGCTTGAGGACGGCACCTATGTCAATCTCGGGATCGGCATCCCCACGCTGGTGCCCAATTACATCCCCGCAGGCGTCGAGGTGACGTTGCAATCGGAAAACGGCATGCTGGGCATGGGCCCTTTCCCCACCGAAAACGAGGTCGATCCCGACCTGATCAATGCCGGCAAGCAGACGATCACCGAATTGCCGCATACCAGCTATTTCGACAGCGCCACCTCATTCGGCATGATCCGCGGCGGCAAGATCGCCATGGCGATTCTCGGCGCGATGGAAGTGGCCGAGAACGGCGACCTGGCGAACTGGATGATCCCCGGCAAGCTGATCAAGGGCATGGGCGGCGCGATGGATCTCGTGGCCGGCGTGCGGCGCGTGGTGGTGGTGATGGATCACACCAACAAGCATGGCGACAGCAAGCTGCTGAAATCCTGCACCCTGCCGCTGACCGGCACCGGGGTCGTCAACCGCATCATCACCAATCTCGGCGTGCTCGACGTGGTCGAGGGCGGCTTGCGGATCGTGGAGACGGCCGACGGCGTCACCGAGGAAGAGATCCGCGCCGCCACCGAGGCACGGATCGTCAACTGACAGCACCGGACCCGGCCCCGGGCACGGGCCGGGTTCATGCCGGGGTACACCGACGGCGCACCGGTCTGTGGCACCGGTCCGTGGCACCGCGCACAATTCTGTCGGGAATTTATTATAACGAATCAATCACGGGTTTAAGCGGCAGATTTCGACATGGCGACACGCGACACAAGATGCGTGCCGCGTCATCCAAGTGTATCCTTGCACAAGATGTGCGCGAATCCGCTCATGACAGAGCGTAATCCCGCGGAAACAATGATTTCTTCAGCTTTGGGTGATGAAGTTGTCACTCAGGTCGCATAGATGCAGACTCAATGTTGGTAACAGGAGCGGACCATGCGTCGAAAGGTGACAAAGGCTATTTTTCCGGTGGCCGGGCTGGGGACACGATTCCTGCCGGCAACCAAATCGGTCCCCAAGGAGATCATGACGCTCGTCGACCGCCCGCTGGTGCAATACGCCATCGACGAGGCGCGCGCGGCGGGAATCAAGGAATTCATTTTCGTCACCTCGCGCGGCAAGAGCGCGCTCGAGGATTATTTCGACAATGCTCCGCAACTCGAACAGGAATTGCGCCGCAAGGGCAAGGATGACCTGCTGGAGATCCTGAAATCCACCAACATGGATTCCGGCGAGATCGCCTACATGCGCCAGGCCAAGCCTCTGGGTCTCGGGCACGCGGTGTGGTGCGCGCGGCGGTTCATCGCCAACGAGCCGTTTGCCGTGATCCTGCCCGATGACGTGATCGCGTCCGATACGCCCTGCCTGCAGCAGATGATCGAGGCGTTCGAGGAAACCGGGCACAACATGGTCGCGGCGATGGACGTGCCGGATGCGATGACCAACGCCTACGGCATTCTCGACGTCAAGGAGGACATGGGTCGCGTGGTCTCCACCAAGGGCATGGTCGAAAAGCCCGAACCCGGCACTGCGCCGTCGAATCTGGCGGTGATCGGGCGCTATATCCTGACCCCCAAGGTGCTGAAGATGCTCAACAAGAAACAGGCCGGCGCGGGCGGTGAAATCCAGTTGACCGACGCCATAGACGACGCGCGCGCGGCCGGCGAAGAGGTGTACGGCTTTCGCTTCCGGGGGCAGCGGTTCGATTGCGGCTCCAAGGCCGGGTTCCTGCAGGCGACGGTCGCCTTTGCCCTGGCCCGCGATGACCTGCGCGACGAGTTGTGGGCCTATCTCGCGGACACGATGAACGCCTCGAAAGCGGCGCAGTAATCGCGGACGGGGGCGCAGCTTGACGCATGTTCTGGTCACCGGCGGGGCGGGCTATATCGGTAGCCACGCCTGCAAGGCGCTTCGGGCGGCGGGATACACCCCCGTCACCTACGACAATCTGAGCACCGGCTGGGCCGATGCCGTGCAGTTCGGGCCCCTCGAGCGTGGCGAACTGACCGACCGCGCCCGGCTCGACCAGGTCTTCGAGACCTACCGGCCACGCGCCATCCTGCATTTCGCCGCCCTCAGCCAGGTCGGTGAGAGCATGCGTGATCCGGGGCTCTACTGGCACAACAACGTCGCCGGATCGTTGAGCCTGATGCAGGCCGCGGTCGCGGCCGGATGCCGCGACATCGTGTTCTCCTCGACCTGCGCCACCTATGGCGATCAGGACAATGTGGTGCTGGACGAGGCCTGCGCGCAGGCGCCGATCAACGCCTATGGCGCGTCCAAGCGCGCGATCGAGGACATGTTGCGCGATTTCGAGGCGGCGCACGGCCTGCGTCATGTGATCTTTCGCTATTTCAACGTGGCCGGCGCCGATCCCGAGGCCGAAATCGGTGAATATCACCGCCCCGAGACGCATCTCATCCCGTTGATGCTGGAGGCGATCGAGGGCACCCGTGAGGCGCTGACGATCTTCGGCACCGATTACGACACCCCCGACGGCACCTGCATCCGCGATTACGTGCATGTCACCGATCTGATCGCGGCGCATGTCAGGGGCCTCGAATGGCTGCTGGAGGGGCAAGACAGCCGGGTGTTCAACCTCGGCACGGGCACGGGGTTTTCGGTGCGCGAGGTCATCGACCAGTCGGCGGCGGTGACCAACCGCCCGGTGCCGGTGATCGAGGGGCCGCGGCGTGCGGGCGATTGCACGCGGCTCGTCTCCGGTTCCACCCGGGCCGAGGCGGAGCTTGGCTGGCGCCCCGCCCGCTCGACCCTGCCGCAGATGATCGGCGATGCATGGCGGTGGCACCAGACTGGACATTACGACGAATAGTATCGACGTTGCGCGCATGGCCCCAAGGTTCGAATGGCTGCGCGAGGCGGTCCAGGCGTATCGCCTGCGGTGGAAACGCCGCCGCCTGCTGTGGCGCAGCCTGCGCAAGCGGGGGCAACTGGCCTGCGTGATTGACCGGACGCACCGGATCGGGCGCGACGATATCCTGTGTTTCGCCACCGTCCGCAACGAGGCGCTGCGCCTGCCCTGGTTTCTCGATCATCACCGCCGCCTCGGGGTGCGGCATTTCCTGATCGTCGAGAACGCGAGCGATGACGGCACGCGGCATTTTCTGGCGGCACAGCCCGATGTCTCGGTCTGGACCACGCCGCACAGCTACAGGCTGTCGCGTTTCGGCGTCGACTGGCTGACAGGGTTGCAGATGCGGCACGGGCACGGGCATTGGTGCCTGACGCTCGATGCCGACGAATGCCTCATCTACCCCTATCACGACACCCGGCCCCTGCCCGCGCTGTGTGGCTGGCTGGAGATGCAGGGCCGGGCCTCGTTCGGCGCGCTGATGCTGGACATGTATCCCGAGGGGCGGCTTTCGCAGCGGCCCCTTGACGCGGGCGCGGATCCGTTCACGCGGCTGTGCTGGTTCGATGCCGGCAATTACGGCATGCGTCGCAAGCCGGATCTGCAGAATCTGTGGATACAGGGCGGCCCGCGCGCGCGGATGTTTTTCGCCGACGATCCGCGCCGCGCACCCACCATGGGCAAGGTGCCGCTGGTCAAATGGCACTGGCGCTACGCCTATGTCAGTTCGACCCATGCGCTTCTGCCGCGGCGGCTCAACCATGTCTACGCGACGGATGGCGGCGAGCTGACCTCGGGCGTGCTGTTGCACAGCAAGTTTCTCGATACGGTGGTCGCGAAGTCGGCCGAGGAAAAGACCCGGCAGGAGCATTTCGCCAACAGCACGCTTTACGACGACTATTACGACGCGCTGAGCGCCGACCCGGCGCTGTGGTGCGACGGCGCGACCCGGCTGACCGGCTGGCGGCAACTGGAGGGTTTGGGGCTGATGTCGCGGGGCGGCTGGATCTGACGCTACCCGTGGTGATTTGCGGCAGCCCGGTCCGGGAAGGGGGTCACGGAGGACTCCGGCAGTCGATCTTTGCGAAGAAAGTCCAGCAGCGACGCCAGCGGCATGGGGCGGGCAAGGCCGAAGCCCTGGATGACCGGACATCCGGCGCGGCGCAGCATTGCCAACTGCGCGGTCGTCTCGACGCCTTCGGCCACGACATCCATCTGCAACTGGCGGCACAGCCGGATGATGCCGCGCACGATCACGCGATTGCGCGGATCGTGATCGAGGCGCGCGATCATCGAACGGTCGAGCTTGATCGCGTCCACCTCGAGGCTTGCCATATGCGCGATCCCCGCATAGCCGGTGCCGAAATCGTCGAGCGCGACGCGCACGCCGAGGCGTTTGAGCCGCAGGAGCACGGTTTCCACGTCCAGGCCAGAGCCATCGAGGATCGTCGTTTCCAGCAACTCGACGCAGACCCGGTCGGGCCGCAGCCCGCGCGACTGAATTTCCCAATTGAGCATATCGGGATAGGACGGATCCGCGAGCAACGCGGCCGAGACATTGATCGACATGGTCGTGTGATCGAACCCGGCCACGTGCAACGCCTTGAGCGCGTCGAGCGCCTTCGTCATCGACAGGTGATCGATCTCCGTCATCAGGCCCATCCTGTCGGCCATCTCCAGGAAGGCGCCGGGGCAGAGCAGACCGCGGCGCGGATGTCGCCACCTGACCAGCGCCTCGCAGCCGCTGATCGCGTCACCCGCGAGGCGCAGCTGGGGTTGCAAGTGGATGTCGAACTGATCCGCGCGCACCGCCTCTTCCAGATCCTGCGCCAATTGCTGCCTGACGCGCTGCGCACGGCCCATGTCGTCGGTGTAATGCACGACATGACCCGGCCCGCGCGCCTTGGAGATACCAAGCGCCATCTCGGCCCGCTGGATGAGATCCTCGCCCAGATCGATCGCGCCTGTCGCGAGACAGGTCCCGATGCATGCGCCGACGCGGATGATTCGACCCTGCCATTGAAACGGCCTGCACACCGCAGCACGCGCCGCCTCCGCGCGGCGGTGCAGGGCCTCTGCATCCGTCACATGACAGATCAGGTTGAACTCGTCCCCGCCGGTCCGGCTGACCAGATCGTGCGGCCCGCATTGCGCGCGCAGGCTGTCGGCCACGTGACAGATCGCGGCATCGCCCGCGCCGTGGCCGAACCTTGCGTTGATCTCTTTCAGGTTGTCGATGTCGATCACCATGACCCCCAAGGCACCGCGCGCAATATCGGCGCGGACGGCGGGAGCGCGCATGTGAGCGGCCAGTCTGCGGCGGTTCGCGAGATTGGTCAGATCGTCATGCTGCGCCGCGTGTTGCAGGTCGCACTGACGCCTCGATCCCGGCGGCGCGCAGGGCTCTGACGACAGGTCGTGATATACGTTGCGTAACATCTGCATCTCTGCTCTCACCGGGGTCATCCGTTGGGGTAATCCGTTCCTTCTGAATAGCTTACTCAGGTTAAGGTTGTATCTCCACAAGTTATGCGGATCAGGGTTAAAAGCTAAAATTGGAGCGACCGGCGCGCGCCGGGTCCGGCCCGCGAGGTGCGTCGCGGCCCCGTGGCGCAGGCGCGTCAGGCGATGGCGCGGGTCAGCTCAGGGACGTGAACCAGAGGATCATCGCATCCTCGGGGCTGATCGAGATCACGTTATGACCCATCGTCGCGTCGTAATAGGCGGTGTCGCCGCGGCGCATCTCGGTGGGCTCATGGAACTCGGTATAAAGCCGGATGACCCCGGTCAGCACGTAGAGGAGCTCCTCGCCATCGTGGCGCACCCAGCCGTCGAATTCCTCCATTCGGCGCGCGCGGATCCGGGCGCGGTAGGGCAGCATGCGTTTGCGGGTCAGGGCCTCGGCCAGCAGCTCGTGCTCGTAGGTGGTGGTCGCCTTGGGCGCGCCCTCGCCCGACAAGGTCACCGTGAGTCGTCCGGTGCAGGGCCCGACCGACGGTGGCGTGAAAAGCTGCGGCACCGTGATTTCCAGCCCCGAGGCGAGCTTTTTCAGCGCCTCATAGGTGGGCGACATCTGGCCGTTCTCGATCTTCGACAGGGTCGAGCGCGCCAGCCCCGCCTGACCCGCGGCCTGCGCGAGCGTCCAGCCGCGCGCCTTGCGCAGATCGCGCACCCGCGCCCCGAGATCGAGCGGCGCGGGCGTGCCGGTCTCTCCGGTCTCGCGCGTAAGCCGGATCAGGGGCTGCGAGGCATCATCCATCATACCCGTGCTATAGGCAGGCCCGCCCCCACTTGCAACTCGCGCGCGGCCCGCCTAAGCCGACGCCATGCTTGCCGACCGTCATCAAGGGGCCTGCGCCCCCTGCCCCGCGCCCTTCAACCTCGCCGCCCATGTGATGGGGCAGGCGGACGCGCAGCCCGACAAGATCGCGCTGGCCATCCTGGGCCTGTCGGGCACCGAACGCTGGAGCTACGCCCGCCTGCAATCGGCGATCCTCGGCACCGGGACGGGGTTGTTGCGCGCGGGGCTGGTGCCCGGCGACCGGGTGCTGATGCGGCTTGGCAACACGGTGGAGTTTCCCGTGGCCTATCTCGGGGCGATCGCGGTGGGGCTGGTGCCGATCCCCACCTCCAGCCAGCTGACCGCGCCCGAGGTGGCCGGGATCATCGACACGACCGCGCCGCGCCTGATCCTGCGGGCGGGTGACATCGCCTGCCCCGAGACCGATCTGCCGATCCTCGACGCGCCCGCGCTGCAGGCGATGCACGACCTGCCCGCCGCCGACTGGCACATGGGCGATCCCGAGCGCATGGCCTATATCATTTATACCTCCGGCACCTCCGGCACGCCCCGCGCGGTGTGCCACGCGCATCGCGCGATCTGGGCGCGGCGGATGATGTTTGACGGCTGGTACGGCCTGCGGCCCGAGGACCGGCTGTGTCATGCGGGGGCGTTCAACTGGACCTTCACACTCGGCACCGGGCTGATGGACCCGTGGACCATGGGGGCGACCGCCCTGATCCCCGCGCCCGAGGTGACGCCTGCGCAGATCCCGCTGCTGCTCAAGCGCCATGATGTGACGATTTTTGCGGCGGCACCGGGTGTTTACCGCAAGATGTCGATGCAGGATTCGAGGCTGTCGCTGCCGCAGTTGCGACATGGTCTGGCGGCGGGCGAAAAGCTGTCGGACACGCTGCGCCGGCACTGGCAGGACGCCACCGGTACGCCGATCTTCGAGGCCTACGGGATGTCGGAATGCTCGACCTTCATCTCGGGCAGCCCCGACCATCCCGCCGCCCCCGGCACGCTGGGGCGCCCGCAGGCGGGACGGCGCGTGGCGATCATCGGCGCGCAAGACGATGGTGGCGGGCCTGTCCGGACAGGCGAGGAAGGCACCATCGCCATCCACAAAAGCGACCCCGGGCTGATGCTCGGCTATCTCGGCGCGCCCGAGGCGACAGCCGATAAATTCACCGGTGACTGGTTCCTGACCGGCGATCAGGGGGTGATGGACGCCGAGGGCCAGATCGCCTATCTGGGGCGCGCCGACGACATGATGAATGCCGGCGGCTTTCGCGTCTCGCCGATCGAGGTCGAGGCCGGGCTGACCCCGCATCCCGGCATACGCGAGGTCGCGGTGACCGATATCGAGGTGAAAGAGGATGCGCGCGTGATCATGGCCTTCTATACTGGCCCCGAGACGCTCGATCCCGCAGAGCTTGACGCGTTCGCGCGGCAAAGGCTTGCGGCGTACAAGGCCCCGCGCGGCTACATCCACGTGGATGCGCTGCCCACCGGGGCGAATGGCAAACTCCTGCGCCGCGCGCTGCGGCCGATCTACGAGGACCGTCATGGTCAAGCTTGACATCATCTCCGACCCGATCTGCCCGTGGTGCTATATCGGAAAGACCCTTCTGGATCAGGCGCTGGACCAGCGCCCCGACCACCCGTTCGAGATCGAGTGGCACCCGTTCCAGCTCAACCCCGAGATGCCCGCCGAAGGCATGGACAGGAAGACCTATCTTGAGGGCAAGTTCGGCGGCAAGGAAGCCGCGGCCCGCGCCTATGCGCCGGTGCTGGAGCGCGCCGAGGCGGCGGGGCTGAGCATCGATTTCGCGTCCATTGACCGCACGCCCAACACGCTCGACGCGCACAGGCTGTTGCACTGGGCCGGCATCGAGAAATGTCAGGACCGCATGGCGATGGCGCTGTTCGCAGCCTATTTCGATCAGGGCCGCGATATCGGCGATCATGAGGTGCTGGCGGATGTGGCCGACACGCTCGGCATGGACGGCGCGGTGATCCGGCGGCTGCTGGCCTCCGGTGCCGATCGCGAGGATATCCGGACCCGCGATGCGCAGTTCCGCGAGATGGGGATCACCGGCGTGCCGACCTTCATCATCGGCGGAGAGCATGCGGTGCCCGGCTGTCAGCCGGCCGAGCTGTGGTGCAAGGTGATCGACGATCTCGCGGCCGCCGCCGACGCCTGAGCCGCGGGTTGGTCCAGGATCGGCCCGGGTTTGGCCTTGAGCGGAGATTGAGGCCACGGCGCGATACGCGGCCGCAGGCCGCAGCGCCATCGCATGTCCGCCCCCCGGACAGGCGATTTGTCGAAGTGGGCGCATCAATCGGGGCTTTCGCGGGTTGGCCGGGATTAAAGTGCGCTGAAAAACCATCGGATCGCCTGCCCGCGGACATGCGCTGGCGCTGCTGCGTCGAATGACGGCTCAAGGCGATACCCGAACGCTGCGCATTCATTCCGCACCGGGGACCTTGCCTCAGCCCTCGGCCTCCATCATGGACTGATCAGGAGATCTCGACGCCCAGATGCTTGGCCACTGAATAGATATCCTTGTCGCCGCGCCCGCACATGTTCAGCACCACGAGGTGATCGCGGGGCAGGTCGGGGGCGATCTTCATCACATGGGCCAGCGCGTGCGAGGGCTCGAGCGCGGGGATGATGCCTTCCTGCGCGCAGCAGAGCTGAAACGCCTCCAGCGCCTCGGTATCGGTGATCGAGACATACTGCGCGCGGCCGACATCGTGCAGCCAGCTATGCTCCGGTCCGATCCCGGGATAATCGAGCCCCGCCGAGATCGAATGCCCTTCGAGGATCTGCCCGTCGTCATCCTGCAGAAGATAGGTGCGGTTGCCATGCAGCACGCCCGGCCGTCCGCCATTCAGCGAGGCGCAATGCTCCATCCGGTCGTCGACGCCGTGACCGCCGGCCTCGACGCCGATCAGCGCCACGTCCTTTTCGTCGAGGAACGGGTAGAACAGCCCCATGGCGTTCGAACCGCCGCCGATCGAGGCGATCAGCGTGTCGGGCAGCCGCCCCTCGGCGGCCTGCATCTGCTCGCGCGTCTCGCGGCCGATGATCGACTGGAAATCGCGCACCATCGCCGGATAGGGGTGCGGCCCCGCCACCGTGCCGATGCAGTAGAACGTGTCGCGCACATTGGTCACCCAGTCGCGCAGCGCGTCGTTCATCGCGTCCTTCAGCGTGCCGCGCCCGCTCGTCACCGGGATCACCTCGGCGCCCAGAAGCTTCATGCGGAACACGTTGGGGGCCTGCCGCTCGGCGTCGTGCGCGCCCATGTAGACCACGCATTGCAGGCCGAACTTGGCACAGACCGTCGCCGTGGCGACCCCGTGCTGGCCCGCGCCGGTCTCGGCGATGATGCGTTTCTTGCCCATCCGGCGGGCGAGGATGATCTGGCCCAGCACGTTGTTGATCTTGTGCGCGCCGGTATGGTTCAACTCGTCGCGCTTGAGGTAGATCTTGGCGCCGCCCAGATGCTCGGTCAGCCGCTCGGCATGATAAAGCGGCGAGGGCCGGCCCACATAATGCGTCCAGAGATGGTGCATCTCGTCCCAGAAGCTCGGGTCGGTCTTGGCATGCTCATAGCGCTCTTCAAGCTCCAGAATGAGCGGCATGAGCGTTTCCGACACGAAGCGCCCGCCGAAATCGCCGAACCGGCCCTTTTCATCGGGGCCGGTCATGAAGCTGTTGAATAACTCGTTCATCGCGTCCGCGCCTTTGTATTCCGGGAACCTGACCGAGACATATGGGACGCAGGCCGCATTTTCCAGCCCAAAGCGCGCCCCCGGACGCCGTTCGGACCCTGTGCGACAGCCCGTCCCGACAACGGGGTCTTGCGGTTTTTGCGTCTGAACGGTTGCACAACGTGTTTTTTTGCCGGAACGTGTTGTGAGGCTACCCTCGTGAGCGAAAGCAGATGAGGGAGGCGCATATGACACTGACGAGGTCCGACACGGTGAATCCGACAGCCAGCAACGAAACTCTGATCGCCGATCTGCGCAAGATCGTCGGGCGGCGGCACTGCCTGACCGGCGACGGGCGCACGGAACGGTTCCGCAAGGGCTGGCGGTCTGGCGAGGGGGACGCGCTTTGCGTGGTGCGGCCCGGCTCGCTGCTGGAGCAATGGCAGGTGTTGAAGGCCTGTGTCGCCGCCGACAAGATCGTCATCCTGCAGGCCGCCAATACCGGCCTTACCGAAGGCTCCACCCCCAAGGGACGGTATGACCGCGACGTGGTGCTGATCAACACGCAGCGGATGGACCGCCTGCACAGCGTGGATTCGGGGCGTCAGGTGCTCGCCCTGCCGGGTGCGACGTTGTTCGGCCTGGAAAAGATGCTCGCCCCGCTGGGGCGTCAGCCGCATTCGGTGATCGGGTCCTCGTGCATCGGGGCCTCGGTGATGGGCGGCGTATGCAACAACTCGGGCGGGTCCCTGATCGAGCGCGGGCCGTCCTATACCGAGCTGTCGATTTACGCGCGCATCAATGAGGACGGGCAGATCGAGCTGGTCAATCACCTCGGGATCCGTCTGGGCGAGACCCCAGAAGAGATCCTGACCCGGCTGGACTCCGGTGATTTCAGCGATTCCGATTTCGAGGCGACCAACAAGAAAGCTTCGGATACCGATTATGCCACCCGCGTGCGCGATGTCGACGCGGAGACCCCCGCGCGGTTCAACGCCGACAAGCGCCGGCTCTACGAATCGGCAGGCTGCGCGGGCAAGCTGGCGGTCTTTGCGGTGCGGCTGGACACCTACCCCGTCCCGCAAAGCGAGACGACCTTCTATATCGGCACCAACGACCCGGGCGAGCTGACAGCGCTGCGCCGCCACATCCTGCGCAATTTCGATCACGTGCCGGTCTCGGGCGAATACATGCAGCGCGCCTGTTTCGATATCTCCGACAGGTACGGCAAGGACACGGTGCGGATGATCGACTGGCTGGGCACCGACAGGCTGCCGATGTTCTTTGCCCTGAAAGGCGCGTTCGATGCGCGGTTCAACAAGTTCCGCCTGACACGTGGCCTCACCGACAAGGTGATGCAGCTTCTGTCCCGGCTGACACCGGATCACCTGCCGCGCCGCCTGCGCGACTGGCGCGAGGCCTACGAGCATCACCTGATCCTGAAGATGCGCGATGGCGGCATCGATGAGGCGCGCGGATTCCTGAAAGAGTTCTTCGACGCGCGCAGCGGCGATTATTTCGAATGCACCCCGCGCGAGGCCAAGCTGGCCGCGCTCAACCGCTTTGCCGCCGCCGGGGCCGCGATCCGCTACCAGAACATCCACCGCGGCGAGGTCGAGGATATCCTCGCCCTCGATATCGCGCTGCGCCGCAATGACGAGGACTGGCTGGAGAAACTGCCGCCCGAGATCGACGACCAGCTGGTGCACAAGCTGTATTACGGGCATTTCTTCTGTCATGTCCTGCATCAGGATTACGTCGTCAGGAAGGGGGCCGACCCGCATGCGCTGAAGGACAAGATGCTCGCGCTGCTGGACGCGCGCGGCGCGGAATATCCCGCCGAGCATAACGTCGGGCATCTTTATGCCGCCAAGCCGGATCTCGCGGCGCATTACAAGGCCTGCGATCCCACCAACAGCTTCAACCCCGGGATCGGCAAGATGTCGCGCTGCAAGCATTATGAATGATCGGGCGGAGTGAGGCCTGTGGAGGATCTGAAACATCGTTCAACGCTCAACGTCATGTCATGCTGCGCATGGGGTAACCCGGAGGCACGCGGTCGGTTAGGACCGGTGTGGAAGGGATGATGGTTTACCGTTAAACCGAATTTGCGCAGCGATGCGCCGTAACAGAGGAGAAGGGGGAGAGATGACACAAATCCCAGACATAGACCCGGTCGAGTCGCGGGAATGGCAGGATGCCATCGAGGACGTGATCGAACGCGACGGTGCCAACCGCGCGCATCATCTGCTGGACAAGGCCGTGCAGGCCGCCCGCGCCGCCGGGGCCAATCTGCCGTTTTCGGCCACCACCCCTTACCAGAACACCATCCCCGCCGACGATCAGGAACCCTTTCCCGGCGATATCGAGATGGAATGGCGCATCCGCACCATCAACCGCTGGAACGCCATGGCCACGGTCGTGCGCCGCAACAAGGAATCCAGCGAATATGGCGGGCATATCGCGTCCTTCGCATCCTCGGCGGTGATGTACGATATCGGGCTCAATCACTTCTGGCGCTCGAAATCGGCGATCCATGGCGGTGATCTGGTGTTCTTCCAGGGCCACGTGATCCCCGGCATCTACGCGCGGTCCTTCATGGAGGGGCGGATCACCGAGGCGCAGCTCGAGAACTTCCGCTCCGAGGTGGACGGCAAGGGCCTGTCCTCGTACCCGCACCCGTGGCTGATGCCCGATTACTGGCAGTTCCCCACCGTCTCGATGGGGCTCGGCCCGCTGATGGCGATCTATCAGGCGCGGTTCATGAAATACATGCACAACCGGGGCCATATCGACATGGCCGACCGCAAGGTGTGGTGTTTCCTCGGCGATGGCGAGATGGACGAGCCCGAAAGCCGCGGCGCGATCGATCTGGCCGCGCGCGAGGGCCTCGACAACCTGATCTTCGTGATCAACTGCAACCTACAACGCCTCGACGGGCCGGTGCGCGGCAACGGCAAGATCGTGCAGGAACTCGAAGGCGATTTCCGCGGCGCGGGCTGGGAGGTCATCAAGCTTCTGTGGGGCAAGGGCTGGGACGAGTTGCTGGAGCGTGACACCTCGGGGCGCCTGCGACAGCTCATGGACGAGACCGTGGATGGTGATTACCAGACCTTCAAGTCGCGCGACGGGGCCTATATCCGCGAGCATTTCTTCGGCAAGTATCCCGAGACCGCCGCGCTGGTCGAGGACTGGAGCGACGACCAGATCTGGGCGCTGCGGCGTGGCGGGCATGATCCGCAAAAGGTCTACACCGCGTTCAAGCGCGCCGCCGACACCAAGGGCCAGCCCACCTGCCTGCTGATCAAGACGGTCAAGGGCTACGGCATGGGCACCGCCGGCGAGGGTCAGAACACCACCCACCAGCAAAAGAAGCTCGCCGAGGATCAACTGCGCGCCTTCCGCGACCGCTTCAAGATCCCGATCAGCGACGAGGACCTGCCGAAAGCGCCGTTCGTGACGCTCAACAACGCGCAGAAGGCCTATCTCGCGGATCGGCGCAAGGAACTCGGCGGGGATTTCCCGAAACGCACGACCGACGCGCCCAAGCTGACGCTTCCGTCGCTGGATGCCTTCAAGCGGCAATTGCAAAGCACGGGCGAGCGCGAGATTTCCACCACGATGGCCTTCGTGCAGATCCTGACCACATTGTTGCGCGACAAGAACATCGGCAAGCATGTCGTGCCGATCGTGCCGGACGAGAGCCGCACCTTCGGGATGGAGGGGCTGTTCCGGTCGGTGGGGATCTACAACCCCAAGGGCCAGCTATACGTGCCCGAAGACCGCGAACAGATGTCCTATTACAAGGAATCCGAGACCGGTCAGGTGCTGCAGGAAGGCATCAACGAGGCCGGCGGCATGTCCGACTGGATCGCGGCGGCGACGTCCTATTCCAATCACGGCGTGGCGATGATCCCGTTCTACATCTACTACTCGATGTTCGGCTTCCAGCGCATCGGCGATCTGGCCTGGGCGGCGGGTGATTCACGGGCGCGCGGCTTCATGCTGGGCGGCACGGCGGGGCGCACGACGCTCAACGGCGAGGGGCTGCAGCACGAGGACGGGCACAGCCATGTGCTCGCCTCGACGATTCCCAACTGCGTCAGCTACGACCCGACCTTCCAGTACGAGGTGGCGGTGATCGTGCAGAACGGTCTCAAGCGGATGTACGAGGACGAGGAGGACGTCTATTTCTACCTCACCCTGATGAACGAGAACTACGTGCATCCCGAAATGCCGATGGGCGTAGAGGACGACATCATCCGTGGCCTCTACCGGCTGAAAAAGACCGCGAAGCCCGGCAAGAAGCATGTCAACCTGATGGGGTCGGGCACGATCCTGATGCAGGCGATCAAGGCCGCCGAGCTGCTCAAGGAGGATTTCGGCGTGACAGCCGACATCTGGTCGGTGCCCTCGTTCAACGAGCTTGGCCGCGATTACGAGCATGTGGAACGCTGGAACCGCATGAACCCGCTGGACGAGCCGCGCGAGCCTTTCGTGACCACGCAGCTCAAGGTCGCCAAGGGGCCGTTCATCGCCGCGACGGATTACATGAAATGCTTCGCCGATCAGATCCGCGCGGCCGTGCCGGGGCGCTACACGGTGCTGGGGACCGACGGCTTCGGGCGCTCCGACAGCCGGGTGAACCTGCGCCGCTTCTTCGAGGTGGATGCGAACCACATCGCCGCCGCCGCGATGACGGACCTTTACCGCGAGGGTGCCGTGACCAAGACAGAGCTTCGCAAGGCGCTGAAAACCTATGAGATCGACGGCGACAAGCCGAACCCGCGTCTGGTCTGACGCGAGCAGGAGGAGAAAGACAAGATGACACGCGACGTGAACGTCCCCGATATCGGCGATTTCAACGATGTCCCCGTGGTATCGATTCTGGTCAGCGTCGGCGATACCATCGCCGAAGAGGACCCGTTGATCGAACTTGAATCCGACAAGGCGACGATGGAGGTGCCCAGCCCCGCCGCCGGCAAGGTCAAGGAAATCAAGCTGAGCGAAGGCGACAAGGTGTCCCAAGGATCGCTGATCCTGACCCTCGAAGGCGAGGACAGCGGAGGCGGCAGCGGTGGAGGCGACGCAGCCCCCGAAAAGGACGCGGCCCCGTCCGAGGCCGAAGCGCCAAAGGCCGCCGCGCCTGCTGCCGCAGCGGCACCCGCGGCCCCGGCGGTGACCGATGCGGGCTTTGGCAAGGCGCATGCGAGCCCGTCGGTGCGCGCCTTCGCGCGGCAGCTCGGGATCGAACTCGCCAGCGTCAACGGATCGGGCCGCAAGGGCCGCATCCTGCGCGAGGATGTCACCAAGCATCTCAAATCCACCGCCGCCCCGGCCTCCGGCGGTGCACCCGCCGCATCGGGTGGCATGGGCATTCCGCCGATCCCGGCGGTCGATTTCTCGAAATTCGGCCCGGTCGAAAATGTCGAGATGTCGCGCATCCAGAAGCTGTCCGGCCCCGCGCTGCACCGCTCGTGGCTCAACATCCCGCATGTCACCCATGATGACGAGGCCGACATCACCGATCTGGATGCCTACCGCAAGGAGATGGACACCCACGCCAAGGAAAACGGCTATCGCGTCACGCTGCTGTCATTTGTCATCAAGGCTTCGGTCAGCGCGCTGAAGGAGCATTGGCAGTTCAATGCCTCGATCCATCCCGATGGCGACAAGCTGATCAAGAAGGGCTATTACAATATCGGTTTCGCCGCCGACACGCCCAACGGGCTGATGGTGCCGGTGATCAAGGATGCCGATCGCAAGGGGCTGGTGGAGATCTCGAAAGAGCTGATGACGCTGTCCAAGGCCGCCCGCGATGGCGAGCTGAAATCCAAGGACATGCAGGGCGCGACCTTCACCATCTCGTCGCTTGGCGGGATCGGCGGGACGTCCTTCACCCCCATCGTCAACGCGCCCGAGGTGGCCATTCTGGGCCTCACCCGCTCGAAAATGGCGCCGGTGTGGAACGGCACCGACTTCGTGCCGCGCCTGATGCAACCCCTCTCGCTCAGCTACGACCACCGCGCGGTGGACGGGGCGCTTGCCGCGCGCTTCTGCGTGACGCTCAAGACCCTGCTGGGCGACATGCGCAAGCTGATGTGGTAAGGAGAAAAACCCATGGACATCAAGGTTCCCGATATCGGCGATTTCTCGGACGTACCGGTCGTCAGCATTCTGGTCAGCGTCGGCGACACCATCGCCGAGGAAGACCCGCTGATCGAACTCGAAAGCGACAAGGCCACGATGGAGGTGCCAAGCCCTGCCGCCGGCAAGATCACCGAGATCAAGGTGGCCGAGGGCGACAAGGTCTCGGAAGGCACGGTCATCATGGTGGTCGAGGCCGCCGGTGCCGCAAAGGAGGCACCGAAGTCTGAGGCCCCCAAAGCCGCCGCGCCGGCCCCGCAAGCCGCCACCGGCACCGCGACGGGCAAGGGCGACAAGCACGCCGATCTGGTCGTTCTCGGCTCTGGCCCCGGCGGGTATTCGGCGGCGTTCCGCGCGGCGGATCTCGGGAAAAAGGTCATCCTGATCGAGCGCTACCCGACGCTTGGCGGTGTGTGCCTCAATGTGGGCTGCATCCCCTCGAAGGCGCTGCTGCATGTCGCCAAGGTGATCACCGAGGCCGAGGAGATGGCGCATCACGGGGTCAGTTTCGGCAAGCCCAAGATCGACCTCGACGCGCTGCGCAAGTTCAAGAGCGACACCATCGGCCAGCTGACCGGCGGGCTCACCGGGCTCGCCAAGGCGCGCAAGGTCGAGGTCGTGCAGGGTTATGGCAAGTTTACCGGCCCCAACATGATCGAGGTGGAGCATGAGGGCAAAAAGGTGACCGTGTCGTTCGACAACTGCATCATCGGCGCGGGGTCGGAGGTGGTGAAGCTGCCCTTCGTGCCGCATGACGACCCTCGGGTGATCGATTCCACCGGCGCGCTGGAACTGGAGGACATCCCCAAGCGGATGCTGGTGCTGGGTGGCGGGATCATCGGGCTGGAAATGGCCTGCGTCTACGACGCATTGGGCAGCCAGATCACCGTGGTCGAGCTGATGGACCAGCTGATGCCGGGGGCCGACAAGGACCTCGTCAAGCCGTTCCACAAGCGCATCGAAGGGCGCTACGAATCCATCAAGCTCAAGACCAAGGTGACCAATGTCGAGGCGCTCAAGAAGGGGCTGAAAGTCACCTTCGAGGATGACAAGGGCGAGACGACGACCGACACGTTCGACAAGATCCTCGTCTCGGTGGGGCGCAAACCCAATGGCAAGCTGATCGCGGCCGACGCGGCGGGTGTCGCGGTGGACGAGCGCGGCTTCATCGCCGTGGACGACCAGCAGCGCACCAATGTCGGCCACATCTTCGCCATCGGCGACATCGTGGGCCAGCCGATGCTGGCGCATAAATCGGTGCATGAGGGCAAGGTCGCCGCCGAGGTGGTCGCGGGCCATAACCGCCATTTCGACGCCCGCCTGATCCCCTCGGTCGCCTATACCGACCCCGAGGTGGCGTGGTGCGGCCTGACCGAGACAGAGGCCAAGGCCAAGGGCATCAAGTACGAAAAGGGCGTGTTTCCCTGGGCGGCTTCTGGCCGGGCTCTGTCGAATGCGCGCTCGGAAGGGATCACCAAGCTGCTGTTCGATCCCGAGGACGATCGCGTGATCGGCGGCGGGATCGTCGGCACCAATGCGGGCGATCTGATTTCGGAGGTGGCGCTGGCCATCGAGATGGGGGCGGATGCCGTCGATCTGGGCCAGACCATCCACCCGCACCCGACCCTGTCGGAAACGGTGAATTTCGCCGCCGAGATGTTCGAGGGCACGATCACCGACCTGATGCCGCCGAAAAAGAAGAAGGCGTGACGGTGTCGCTGTAAGGAAAGGGGGCGCAAGGCCCCCTTTCTTTCGCATGCGTGTCCATGGACAGTTCGTGGATTGGCCGAGACCGAAGCGCCCCACGGCGTGAAGCGCATGATGGTGCTCGACCGAAAATCTCGGGGGATGGCTTCGGGCGCATGCGCCATGATGTGATCCCGGCGGGACAAGTGTGGGGCTTGGCCTGAAGGGGTCGTTGGAAGGACCGGGGCGGAGCCGCGCAGTGCCTGACCGCCGGGTGGGCGCAGCAACGCGTGTCGCGATGCGCTTTATGGTGCCAGATACTGTAACGATTATGCGGAGTTGCACCGTTGCAGAAGCGCCCGCCCGAGGGGGCGGTCGGGCGCTGCGCGGCGGCGCGTGCCGCGCCTTGATTCCGCGCATTGGTGCCCATCCTCGATGGCGGCACCTTCAGCGGCGGAAAGCGCCGCAGACCCGTCCATGACGCCCCCTCCGCAAGCGCCGCACACGAGGGGTCGAATTGTCCGGTTCATATCACGAAGTGACGTCAGCCGCTTTCGGTTTCCGTGCCGCGCACACCG